>ULUT01057141.1_pt1 | contig 14599 bp, 9 predicted proteins | sample 1958691 | NCBI WGS metagenome assembly ULUT01 (sample SAMEA4835766, study PRJEB28245) | human gut metagenome | biome: gut microbiome; material: fecal sample | place: Denmark | collected 2008 | reverse complement strand
AACAATCAAAACGGCGGGCAGACGGGACAAGGCCGCGGCAACGGTTCTGCCGGCAGCAATGAAAACGGGAACAGATCAGGCGCCGCTGCCGGTATGAGCTCGGGGGCTGCAGCCAATGCAAATTCCGGCGTAGAGAACCCGGGATCGGGCAACGGTCAAAATGCGGGCAGCGGGCAGAACGCAGGCACGGGCGGCGAAGGACAGCCGGCAAACGACGGCGGTGCAAGCGCGGCCGGTCCGAGGGAAAACAACGCCCAAGAACAGGCAAACCAGATCGTCAACAGTTCGAAGGAGAAAATCGCCGCGGCGGCGCAAAACACGGCTGCCGAAAAAGGCGGTTCCTCCGGAAAACCGGGCAAGGTTGAAAGCCCGAACAAAAACGGCAAGAAAGACGATAAAAAAGACAATGCGGCCGAGAAAAAGGCCCAAGCCCAGATCGAAGAACTGCAGCGCGCCATCAGCGGTCTTGAGCTTGAGAAAAAAGAACTGGAGAAGCAGCTCCGGAATCTGGGCGGCAAACCTGCCGCCGGAAATGCGACCGGTTCGAACGACGAATTGCAGAAAAAGATGAAAAAGCTCGAAGAAGACAAGCAAAAAGCGGAAAGCCTGTTGGAAGCTCTGAAAAACCAGAAATAAGAGAGAAAGGGACTACCGATGGTGAAAAACATTAACATAGCAAAATTTTGGAAATTGCTGATCCTTATTCCGGCAGTGTTACTGTTGTTTGCCTGTTCGGGAGTTGAAGGCAACAATTCGGCGGTTGACGAAACCTTGGAGGACAATGCGGCTCAGGAGGTCAAGCACCGGGAATGCTGGCAGGCCGCGGTCGTCGGCGCCATTTACGACACCACCAGCCATATCACCATGGGCATGTACAGCCACATGACTCAGGGTGCAATGGCGTTGATGATGGTAGCCTTTGCCGTTTGGCTTTCTTTCAGAATCATGAAACACGTCAGTTCGTTTACCGAAGAATCTCCGGCCGAAGTGTGGACAGAGGTAATGAAGAAATTTTTCCTCTGCTTTGTCTGCGGGCTGCTTGCCACCTCAAGCACCGGCGTCATATGGGTGTTAAACTCCGTTATTTTCCCCATCTACAACGCATTTCTTGAACTCGGCAGCGAAATGCTAAGGCATTTTTCCGACTCGGCGGGCGGAGGCAGCGACAACATGCAATGGAACGGCAGAATGCTTTTCATACCTTTTACCGGAGAAGTGGAAGCAAACTACAAGGTAGCCTGCACGGTTTCCAACATGGATCCGGCAACGCCGGAGGGTTTCCCGACAGCGCCAAAGCAGATGATGGAATGCATGGTCTGCGCCGTCAACGAACGGTTGAACTTCGGCTTTAAACTCGGCTGGGTCATCATTACCCAACCCGGTTTTATGGCGCTGATCTGCGGATTGATCATGATTCTCCTGTTTTCGTTCATTAAGATCGGTTTCGTCTTTTATCTGGTAGACAGCATCTTCCGTTTTGCCATGATGGTTCTGATCATGCCGATTCTTATCATGGCCTATGCTTTCAAACCGACCAGGGGCTGGACCGCAACCGGATTTAAAACCATACTTAATTCCGCCGCTTTCATGATGTGCATTGCCATTGTCATTTTAATGGCGCTGGCGGCAGTTCAGCAGATTTTGGTCGACAACAGGGAACTCTTCGAGGGCGACGAAACGTCGCTGGCAGATTTCAGCAAACCGTTGCTGATGTTAATGCTGGTCGCGTTCCTGCTGGTCGGGGCAATGGACATTGCCAAGACGATTGCCGATGAACTGGTCGGCGGCGGCGGAAACACCAACTTCCAGAAGAGAGTCGCCAAAATGGGCCTGGCCGTCCTGACATGGGCCGGCATCGGCGTCGGCAAGAAAATCGCCGGTACGGCGATGAAAGCCGGAGCCGCGCATTCTTCCAAGATCCGGGCAATGCAAGGGAGTTACAAAGGTGTAAGATCCAAATTACGCTCTTTGGCCGGAGAAGACGACGAAGACGAAAGTTAGAGAAAGGGTAAAAAAGTGACAAAGCAGACTAACATATTTAACAAGCTGAAAGCAAATCTTAAGGTCTTGCTGCCGGTTTGCTTTGCGCTGATGATAAGCGTCGGCAGCGCTTCCGCCGAGCCGACTTATCAGATATCCGAAGCGGACATCGTCGGACAAATATCTCAGACGCCGTCGGGAAATTCGCAGGTTTTCCGTCAGCAGCCGGACAATTCGACCGGAGGTTCCACCGCTTTCGACCGCGAAGTGCGGCAGTTCAAACGGGCTTTAAACAATTCGCTTACCGGTCAGGGACACGGCCTCGGCACTTATGCCAAAAGTCTGGTCGGCGACGGCTTAAATGCCGGGCTGAATTTTCTCGACGAAGGATTGACGAACATATTCAGTTCGGTCGAATCGTCTTTGCCGAACGGTTGGATTAAAGATCTTCTGGTTACGTACAACCCGGTCTATCAAGTCACGAAATTTGCCTCCAAAGCGGTCGTTAAAATTGCCAAGTTCGCTACCGGCATAGTTTTCGGCGTTTCCAACCGGGAATGCAACAAAGAAAGAATGGACGCCATTTACAAATCGGGCTGCTATGCCTGCGACGTGGTTACGGCCCTGATCGGCAGCTTCATGAACGCGTGCACTTACCTGTACGACGTCGCCAAAGAGGCCGGCAGCAAGATCCTGTGGGTCGGCGTCATGCTCTGGGTTGCCTTTTATGTCCTGCAGCAGCTGTCTTCGCTCAAAAACCTCGAGCCGTCGGCAATGGTCAACGAACTGTTGATTATGGCCTTTAAAGTACTGGGCGCTTATCTGGTAATCAATGCCGGGATCGACTTCTTTATCAGTTACGCGATCGTGCCGTTTATGAACTTTGGCGCCCAGTTCGGCATTGCCATGCTGGCCAGCGCCTCCGCCGGCAGCGGGTTGGACATCTTCGGCAAGATTCAGCTTGACAGCGCCTATGCGTTCCAAGACGGGCCGATTCCGGCTTATTTCCTCAACCAGCTGCAGCAGTATATCGCCGCCGTCGACTATACCGTGTCCACCCATCTTGAAATCGGACATATGCTGACCTGCCACGCCACCCATGCCGGCGCCTATGACTGGGAAATCGCGCGAATCCCCAACATCTGGATCTGGCTCAGCGGCGCCTTTATCTGGTTCATGGGCTTTATGATGACGCTGTCGGTTACCTATTATCTGGTCGACATTTCCTTCAAGCTCGGCTTTGCCATCATCGCGCTGCCGATCACGGTCGGCCTGTGGCCGTTTAACATTACCAAAGGCAAACTCGGCACATGTTTCAGCATTATTTTGAATTCGGCCGGCATTTTGATTTTCCTTGCGATGACCGTTGCGGCGGGGCTGGCGCTTGTCAGCAACGCGCTTGACGCCGGGTCGCAGGAAGCTATGAACGCCAGTATCGACTCCGTTTTGACGAAGGAGATGGACGGCACCACCAAAATGATGACCGCGATCGAAGACGGCGACAACGAATACATTGACGAACAGCTGGCTTTCTGGAGTTTCGGCTGGATCGTGCTTCTGTTTGCCTACCTGTTTGCCATGAAGCTGATCGGCTCAACCAAGAGCGACTATGTCAATCAATTTTTCAGCAGCAAGCTCGCCAAATCCGACCCGATGCACATGGGGCTGACCCAGATGACGGACATGGCCAAACAGCAGGCGGTAAGACCGATCAAGTTTGCCGGAAAAATCGCCAAGCATCAGGCCGGCAAAGGCGTCGACTTCATTGCCGGAAAAATGTTCGGCGGCAAGAAAGACGAAGACAAGGGACTGCTTGACAAGATGGGCGACACCAAAAACAAAGTCGACAACTTAAGCAAAGGCAAATTTGACGACGAAGGACAAAACAAGAAAAAACCGTCCACCATGGAAAGCGCGAAGGCGATGACCGGTCTTGACGCCGACAAAGACAAAAAGGCCAGAGAAGCGCAAAGCAAAGGCAGCGGTTCAGGCGGCAGCGGCGGCGCCGGACAGGGCATGCAGCAGGCCGGACAAGCCATGCAGCAGGCCGGACAGGGCATGCAGCAAACCGCAGACGCCATCGACCAGAGTCTCGGAGCTGCGGATCAAAGCGTCAAAGCCGGTAACCAAGCCGTTCAGGGTGTAGCCCGTGCCGGCAGCGCCGCCACTTTAGGCTTAGCCGCTCCGATCACGGAAACGGCGGCGGCTACCAGCACCGTGGCTTCAACGGCAGCCTCTGCCGGACTGAACGCCGGAAGACTGGCGGCCAAGGCCATGAAGACCATGGGAAAGGTCATGGAAAAAACCGGTAAGGCAATGGAAAAAGCGGGTAAAGGCATGAATAAAATGCAAAAGGTAGCCAACAAGCTGCAAAAAGCGGGGCAAACGGTCAACAAATTTGCCGACAAAGTGGAAAAAAACATCGACAAAACAAACAAAGCCCTTAAAAACGCGGCAGAAGGCTCCGATGCCGAACAGCAGCAGGAACAACGCAACGGTGACATGATCGGCGGCGCCGCAAACAAAACTTTCGGAACCGGGAACAAAAAGAAATAGGTGGAAGCGATGACGATGACAGCGACATATAAAAGAAAAGGCATAAAAGGAATCGTATTTGCTGCGATGCTTGCATTTGCCGCTTTAACCTCATTTGGTGCCGAAGCGGCCAGCTCCTGTACCGTTAAATACAGCGGCGGCAACGTGACTCCCGAATGTCCGGACGGCAGAAAAGCCCGTTATGACATCAGTCCGAAATGCATTGAAGACGCCAATAAGGCGGCCGGCAACTGCCTGAACACGATGCCGGTCACCAACGTCGCCCGCATTCCGGAAGACGTCTGCCACCGCGGAGAGGGCTGGAGCCGCAAACGCAACCACAACGGCATGGACTATGCCGCAGGAATGGGCACCGCGGTAACGGCGGCCATGGACGGCACCATCACCAGATACTCTTTCGGCGTTTCCGAACCGGCACGCGGCGTCTGCCAAAGCAGCGGCGGCGGGTACGGCAACGTCGTATATATTGAGCATAAAGGCTGTGACGGCACTTATACGACCCGTTACGGGCACCTGACCAACAAACCCGTTCCCGGCTTAAGAGAAGGTTCAAAAGTCAAAAAAGGCGACCTGATCGGATATGTCGGCGGCACCGGCGGTGCCTGCGGACGCCCTCACCTGCACTTTGAGCTGCGGGGACCGGGCGACGCGCTGGTCAACCCGATGTGCGATCAGGTTCAGGGAATCTGCAACTGCAAAACGCCGGTTCCGTCCAGCGGTCTGTCAAAATGCAAAGACGCGACTTTCGCCGCTTCCAGTTCCACGCCGATAGATCCGGCCGCCGGCGTTACCGCGGTTTCGGTCGGCACGGCCAACAATGCCGAAACGCCGGCGAAATCTTCCGCCAGCTGCGCGCCCTATGAAGAGGTCCGCAACAGTTACCGCGAATGGGGCTGCATTTTCTGCAAACCGTTTGAAATTTTGTTCAACACGGCCAGCGTAATGGCCAAAAAGTCGTTTGACAATCTGGCCAAAGCCGTTATCGCGGTGGTGGTAGTGGCGTTTGCCATCTGGCTCTCGTTTGTAACCATCCGCTTCGTTTCGACGATGGAGATCAGAGAACCGCGCATATTCGTCAAAACCCTGCTTAATCAGGCATTCCGCGTACTGGTGGTCGTCATTTTGCTGAACTCCGGCCTAAGTCAGATACTGGCCTTAAGCGTTGATCCGGTCTTTTCCACCGGTCTGAAAGTGGCGCAACTGGCAGGCAAAATTTCCGACACCTGCGATCTCGGCAGCCATAACATTACCATTGTCGGCACCGACAAAGGCGGCCTGTCTCCGTCGATGGGAACGGGCATCCTGTGCACCATCAAAGCCATTCAGGACCAGATCGGAGACATTCTGGCGTTGGGCGAGCTGAGCTGGTGCCTGTCCTGGAGTTCGGAATACCGAGTAATGCTGGTCTTTCCGCATCTGGGCTATCTGCTGACGGCAATACTGTTCTATCTGGGCGGATTTATGTTGTTGTTCATTTATCCGTTTATGCTGGTAGACTGCATCCTGAAACTGTCGATCGCGGTGGCTCTGCTGCCGGCGGCGTTGGGCGCCTTTGCCTTTAAGATTACGGCAAACTACCTGCAGGAAATCTGGAAGATATTCTTAAACGCCATATTCAGTTTCATTTTCCTGTCGCTGATCATTTACATCATCGCTTCAATTGCGGCTGACTCACTGAGCGAGATGATCGGCGGATCCGACGTCGGCATCATCATGAAGTTCTTCTGGTGGATGGCGGAGGTCATCAAAGTCGTCGCCGTCTGCTTCCTCGGTTATGCCGTTTTGGAGGAAATGAAACATTTCGCCGACAGTTTTGCCGGCAGCCTGAAAATCGGTGGAAATGAGGGCATCGGCAGTCCGACCGGCAGCTTCGGGATGGAATTTTTCGCCAAACGGCCGGGCATGGCCGTCGGCAAGCCGATTGCCAAAGGTGCAAAAGCGCTCGGCACGGCCACGGGGAGGGCGATTTCCGAAGGCGTTCACCGCGCATCAATCAACGGCTGGAAACAAGCAGCCGAGGGAAAAACAGTCATCAATCCTTTCAATCCGTTCAGCAGAATTAACAGCGGCATTGAGAAAACACGAGATGAAAACGGTAACGAAGTGTACGATACGACAAGCGCATGGCAGAAACTCCGCGGCAAAAAGGAATATCGGACCTTTACGACGGACGCCAGCGGCAACACCAAAATGAACGTTACCGTTCAGGACAAAAAAGGAAGACGGACGGAGGTCGAAACCGACGCCTATGCCACCGTTACCCGCAAATATGACCGGGACGGCGTCAAGATGCGCGAGGATACGAAAGTCAACGCCGCTCTGCTGAAATACGCGATGAAAAAAGACGGAACCTACAATCCGGAAGTCGTCAGCAATTTCATGCAGAATTCCCTGCTCAGCGAAGAAAACAAACAAATCATGTTTGTTCAGGCGGTGATGAAGGAGCGGATGAGCGAAGCTGCCGAACAAATGGGAGATTCGTTTGAAAGCCGCACGGTAGAAAAAGGACAGGACGAGGAAGGGCGCGAAACCTGGACCGTCAACCAAACCAACCGCGACGGCAGCCGTTCCACCTTCAAGGTTACCTTCGGCGCCAACAACCGCGTTTTGTCGGAATTCAAGAACGTCGACGCCAGCGGCAAGGGCAAAGCGTTTGCCACCGACGGCATCGTTCAGCGGAAGTCTTACATTTCCGTCAAAACCAACGCTGACGGCAGCAAGGAAACCATTGTTGAAAACAGATACGCTTTCAGCAGTTACTACTCCAAGATCGCCAACCGCCCCCTGTACTCAAACGGCGACATGGCGGACAACATTCCGGCCGGAGAGATCATGTTCGGCGAAAAAGACATGAGCAGCTTTGCCCATCAGGTCGGCAAGAAAGGAAACAAAGCTTATACTTTCAGAGAGTTTAACTGACGTTCCTTTCGGTAAATAGTCAAAAAAATGGCAGAAATTTTATTTTCTGCCATTTTTTTTGCACAAAATCGTCATCTTTTGTGCAAATTTCTTGATTAATTCCAAAGTTAGATTATTATTTAGCTAAAATTTAACAATCTGTAACAATGCAAAGGTGGTAATTATGGAAGAAATTATTTTCCCCAACCAGATCAGAATGTACAGAAGACTGCGCGGACGTTCCATGCAGGAACTGGCCGATCATTTGGGCGTCAGTCTGTCGGCCATCTCCAAAATTGAAAAAGGCTATCGCAGAATTGATCAGGAACAGCTGGTAAGAGTGGCGGAGCTTTTGGACTGCCCGATGCAGGACCTGTTCGTCAACGAGCAGAATTCTCAGGAAGACGTCATTCTGTCATGGCGCCGGGAACAGGAAAGAAGAAACAAAATCAACGAAAAGGCCGGCTTGAAAACACTGGGTGCCGGTTTGCGCCAAATCCGCAACGAAAAGAACCTGACACTGATCGAAGTAGCGGAAAGTTCGGACATGACGCTGTCCGTTTATCACCGGATTGAGATGGGACAGCGGGAAGTTTCCGACAAGGAAATGAAAAACATCGCTAAATCGCTCGGATATACGGCCGAAGAACTGAAAGAAGCGATCAAAAATCTGGACGGCAAAGGCATGCTGGACGAAATTATCCAGCGCAACGACGCCAAATACAAGCTGCTGTCCAACCCCCGCGGCGCAATTTCCACTTTTGACACGGCTCCGCGCGACAGTCAGAAAGTGCCGGTATACGGCGTTCCGGGCAAAGACGGCAACGTTATCATTGACAACGAAAAAGAAATCAAATGGGTCGGCCGCCCCGCAGTCTTAAACGGCAAAAAAGACGCATACGGACTGAACCTGTGCACGCGGCGTTTGGGCAGTCTGTTGCCGGCCCGCTCCGTTTTGCTTGTCGATCCGCAGGAAGTGGTCAGTGTCGGCGACATCGCCGTTTATCAGATTGACCCCGAAGAAGTAATGGTTGTCAGCATTCGCGAAGACGATAACGGAAAACTTTACGGCATCCGTTGGAATCCGGACGAAAGGATCAAGCTGGACGACAACGACTTAAGCAAACTGCATAAGGTCGTCGCCATTTACTTATAAAATTTTCCCCGCTTCGGCGGGGTTTCTTTTTGCCTTGCCATCGGAAGAAAGAGTTTCAACGCCATACGGCGGCCATGTCCGCCGGTCTTACGGCCGCTTGCCGCTTCCCTGTAAAAACGAAAAAACAAAACGGAGAAAAGAGAGAAGAGAAAAACAGAAAAGAAAGATCAGATACAAAAAGCGACGAAGGAAAAGACAAACAAGGAAGGGAAATACCGGCAAAAGGAAAAAGACGGAAAGAAACGAACCGGACGGCGGGAAGGAAAAGACAATAAGACGATGGCGAAAAATCCGCCGCGGGGAAAAGCCGGCAGGTCCCAATGCCGGACAGCGAAAACGACGACAGGCGAACAACAACGGACAGGCAAAAGGAAAAAGACAGAAAAAAGCGAACCGGACGGCGGGAAGGAAAAGACAATAAGACGATGGCGAAAAATCCGCCGAGGGGAAAAGCCGGCAGGTCCCAATGCCGGACAGCGAAAACGACGACAGGCGAACAACAACAGACAGGCAAAAGGGAAAAGACGGGGAAAAAAGCAAACCGGACGGCAAGAAAGGCAACCAAGGCGACAATGGACGAAGGCAAGTTTCGCTTTTGTCATTCACCTCTCGCCGCTCTCCCGCAAGCAGCGATTTTTTTCGCTCTCCGCGTTTGACTGATTGACATTTATGGATTTGACTTTATGTTGTATTCAGTATATTCTATATATATTCTAAAGGGGGGACGACTGTGGCAGACGACATCAACAGCTCGGCGAGTTTCGGCCAAAGCAAAAACGACAGTGAAGAATTGCCGATCATTGTCGCTCAGCGTTTTTTAAACATTTTTCGCCAGCTGCACATTTTCAGCGACGAAAGGCGCGAAGCTTTTAATAAGATGCTGCTGGAACTGCCGCCGGAAGTCAAATCCATTTTTCAGAGCCTGCCGGGCGGCACCCCGTTGCAGGAATATATGGAAGATCTGGAGCAAAAAAGCAAAGGGCTTGAGCCGGTCGCACACCACAATCACCAGAAAAACAGCAATATTTTGCAGGAAGCCCTGTCCGAAAACAGAAGCACGGGGGGAACGACCGGCGGCGAGGGAATCATCAACGGTGACAATTTCGCGCGGATTCTGGCCAGCAGTCTGGCCCAGTCAAACGCCGAAATTATCCGCGAACTGCAAAACACCCGCCCGGCGGCAACCGGCATTGAGGGCGGAAGCGGAACGGGCGGCGGCTTTGACGGCCCGATGAAACTGGTTGCCGACGAATCCTTTACCAACATCATCTCCAAAGCATTGGCCGAAGCAATCGAAAACTCAGAAAAGAAACGGCTGGAAGACAACAAAATGATTGCCCGTTCGTTTACGGAGCTGCAGGAAAACCTGACCAAACTGATCGAACAGAGCAGTCAGCTTAAATTTATTTCCGGCGGCGACGGCAAAACGGCTGCGGCTCCCATTCAGATGAAAGGGCTGGTCGACGATCTGGTCAAGGCCCAGTCCGCCTTTTTAAAAGAAACCACGAAAAGCCAGAAAGAAGAGCTTTCTTCCATCATCTCCACCGCCATCAAGGAAAGTCAGAAAGTTTCCACCCAGGCGCTGATTGAATCTTTTAAGAAAATCAGCGAAGAAAAAATTCCGACGCCGATCACCTACGCCGCCTCGTCCCCGAAAGGCCAGCCGGCAATGGAATCGGTCGAACAGGCGCTGAAAGCGCAGGGAAAAGAGTTTTCTTCCATCATTTCCATGGCATTGAAAGAAAGTCAGAAAAATTCCGCGCAGACGATTATTGAAACCCTGGAAACGCTGAAAAAAGATTCGACCGTTTCGGCCGGCGGACAAAACAATCTCAAGGTTGAAGAAATCATGCGGATGCAGGCCAATCTGTTCCGTGATATTGCCCGTGCGCAAAATCAGGAGTTTTCGGCCTTGATATCCTCGGCACTGAAAGAAAGCCAGCGTCAGTCGACGGAAGCAATCATTGCCGCACTCAGTCAGCTGCAAACGGCACCGGTGCAGACGGTGGCGGTACCGGTACCGATGCCTGCCGTCAACAGAGAAATTCCCGCCGCCTTGCAGCCCGCGGTTCATGAGCGGCCGGCGGCGCCGCAAATGCCCGAACCGACCGTGTCCACCCCGATGATCGACAAGTATCTGGACGGCGTTGACGAAGAGGAAGAGACGGAAGAGAAAGCAAACGCGGCGGTAATTGAGGAAACGCCGAAAAAGAAAAAGAAGAAGAAAAAGAAGAAAAACCGGGAAGCCGAAAACGGCACGACAGGAACCGTCAATGACGAATCGGACGAAATGCCGGCCGGCGAAGAAAAACCGCGACAGGAAACAAAAACGGAAACTCCGGCGGCCGGCGGCGCCGAAAAGGAAAAGGCACCGGCAGAAAGCAAAGTTTCCGCGCCGGCGGCCGATGAAACTCCCAAAGCGGCAGAAGCAGGCAAACCTGCCGCCGGGAAAGCACCGACGGACAAAACGGAAAAAGAAAATCAAAACGCCGCCCGGGAAGCGGCGGCAGAAAAAACGACGGAAGAGAAAGCCCAACCGGCAGAAGAAAAGGCAAAACCGGCAGAAAGCGCTCCCAAAGCGGACAAAACGGCAACCTCAAAGCCCGAACCTGTTGCTGCCGCGGAGGAAGGAAAAGAACCGCAGATTTCGCCGATGCTGCGTAAACTGATGACGATTTCGACCGCCTTTGCCGACGTGCAGGACATTAAAGACAGTGATCCGGGCGACGACTGGGGCTGGGGTTTCGGCGGAAGCGACAGCGAAAAGACGGACAATGCGGCCGGCGGAAGCGACGGCTATGGCTTTGAAACCGACGACGACGGCTATTCCGCAGCCACAACTGCCGACGCCGGCGACGGCGAAGACTGGGAGTGGGAATACGAAGAAGTGCCCGCCGACGCCGAGATGAGCGGAGAAGAAGGCGAAGACTGGGAATGGGAATACGAAGAAGTTCCCGCCGATGCCGAAACGAGCGGAGAAGAAGGCGAAGACTGGGAGTGGGAATACGAAGAGGTGCCCGCCGACGCCGAAACGGCCGGTGAAGAAAACGGGGACTGGGAATGGGAATACGAGAATACCCCGGCAGCCGCGGCCGAAACGGAAGATGAGGTCTATGAAGAAGCGGCGGCGGAAGACAGCAGCCTCAGTCCGGATGAATTTGCCCAGACTTCGGAAATCGTCGTCGACAGCCTGCCGCAATTCGTGCTGCTCGGACTGGAGGACGAAAAATTCCGCGATCCTTATATTGAAAACAGTGACAATATCGGGTAAATTGAAAGGAAAACAATTTGCCTGAAACAAACGACAACCAGAATTACCGCGAAGGGAGTGACGCATAATGGAACCAAACAAAGCCGCCGGAACAGCCGACTTGTGGTACGTTGACAACTACATCCTGCTGAAAGACTATTACGACCGCACGATTTCCCGGATTGCCGCCCGCTGCGTCCGCAAAGGCAACATTGCGATCGAAGACTACCCCTTTTTCGGATACATACTTGACGTTCTGGAAGAAATCAGCGAAACCGGCGAATACATATTGCAGCACCGGGAACTGTACCCGTATGTCGAACGCAAAATCGCCGGCGGGCTGAACGGGCTGAAAAAAACGCTGATTGAATATCAGAACGAACTGAAAAGCAATTCCACTCCCGACATGATCAAGGAAGACGCGCGGGAAGTGGAAAAAATGAAGCAGGCGCTGGGCGACGTCGACAAATCGGCAGACCCGACCGTGGGCGCCGGCATGGGAATGGAACAACTGATGGAAAAGCTGATGCAGGAAAACAACATCAAGCCCAACTTCCCGGCCGAAGACGATAAAAAATAATTTTAACAGTCAACCTTATTAAAACGGAAAGTAACCGACTAATGTTTAAAATCTGTCATAATTTCAAAAAAATTACCGTTTGTCTTCTGTGGGCGGGCATGCTGGCCGGCTGCAAAACGCCGGCGCCGGAACCGGAGCCGGTCGAAGCGGATCCGCTTTCCGCCGCCTCCCTCATCAACCTGCAGGATCCCAACATGATCCGCACGCCGAAAGGCGCCAGTTCGCTTGATCTGGAAACGCCGCTGCGTTGCAACGTCAACTGGAAAACGCAGGAAATGATCACCGCCCTGCCTTACAACATGAAAGCCTTCAACCTCACCCGCAACGGCATCAACAATCCGCTGCCGCGCTTTGAGGTAACCGGTTTTTCCTTCAAAACCATGCCGGCGGAAAAAGCGCTCCTGAAACTGCTTAAAGAAGCGGATATCCGGCTGGTGGCCAAAGATGCGCCTTACACCAGCATTTCGGCGGAAAATTTGCGCGGCGAACTGTCGGAAGTGGTCAAAATGATTACCGACGCGGCCGAAATTTACTATAACTACAACGCCGAAACCAAAACGCTGACCATCAGCCGCAAAAACAACTTTACGCTCTATGTGCCGAAATCGCGGCCGATCATTCTGGCACTGCTCGACGTTCTGCGCGGGTCGGGCATCACCAACATCACGACCGACTGGTCCGATTACTCAATCACCTTCGACGCCGATTTTGAACTGAGAACCAAAATTCAGGATCTTCTCGACTATTTTGAGGAAAATCCGGTGTTGATCGCATATGACGTCAGCGTATTTACCATTTATCCGTATAATGCGCAAAACGACATCGAGTGGCAAAAACTGCTGAACATCTTTGATTTCGGCACCATCAAAACCGCCAAAACCGGCGTTATCGGACGGGTGCTGACCACTTCGGACGATCTGAATTTCAAAACCCTGCAGCGGTTCCTTTCCGGCCAGGCCAGAGTGGTTAAGGCCGCAGAGGGAAAATTCGTGGTTCCCAACCTGTGGCTGGCTCGTTTCGACATCGGCAAATGCGCCGCCCGGAAGTCGCCGGAAGCTCAGGTTTCGCTCTTGGCAAAATCCTCCCTGATGCCGCAAAACCGGATTTTTTCGGACATTACACTGGAAGGCACCGAAGGACAGATCACCCAGTTCAACATTCGCAGCAAACTGGGAGAAAATTTCCTGATCATCGGCATCCCCAACGAAATTTTCGGCATCAGCAGTCCGAAATCGGAAACGATCGTGTTTATGGTACCGAGAATCATCCGTACCTTAAAAAAACAGGTACCAACGGCAAATTAATAATTATCGCAATTAAAGGAGATTAGGGAAAATGGACAACATCAATAAAGCTCCCGGCGGAACCCCCGTCCGGCATAAGCTGAAAAAGGTAAAAAGACCGATCAAACGCCCCGTCAGCACGCCGGAAACGCTTTCCGTCCCGCCTAAAACCACGGAATTTGCCGCTCCGCGTCCGGATCAAAGCATTGCTCCGGCCATGACTTCCTCCGCCGCGGCGGAGGAACATCAGGCGCCCGTGCCGGAAAAAATGGACGCTTTCAGCCTGGACGCCTTTCTTGACGGCGACAATCTGCCGGCTATTCAACAAGATACGAGATTACAGCAGAACAATTTTGAACGCGGCTTTATCCGCGACGAGGACATCAATCCGACGCCGCCCAGCTGGAAAGACAGAATGGTCGTCGGCGATTTGTACACCGGCTTTGCCGTTTTCGTCACCGCCGCCGTTTTCCTTTTGTTCGGCATCATGTTTGCCAAAATATTCTTAAGCGGTCCGACCACCGTTCAAAACGGTTTGCAAGGCGTTGTCATCAACTCGGAAGTACCGCGGGGACGAGCCCGCTGCGGCGTGGCCGAAAAAACACAGGGCTGTGTTTTGTATATTATGAATCCGCAGCGTCAGGACTTAAACGGCCGCGATTTTTACGATTTGGCCGCCCAGTTGACCGGGCGCCAGCGGTTTATGATCGAAACCGGAAACATGCGCTATTCCAGTATTAAAATCAAACCGGGCGAAATTGCGCAACTTAACATTCCGCCTTTGCAATAAGTCGTTTTCCTTCATCCCTCCCCTTGACGGGAGGGATTTTTTTTATACCGCCCCGCGGCAGGCGCGTGGCGGCGAAATTGCGCAGCTTAATATTCCGGCCGTTTTC
>ULUT01045126.1_pt1 | contig 14768 bp, 8 predicted proteins | sample 1958691 | NCBI WGS metagenome assembly ULUT01 (sample SAMEA4835766, study PRJEB28245) | human gut metagenome | biome: gut microbiome; material: fecal sample | place: Denmark | collected 2008 | reverse complement strand
GGTCATCCAGGCCGAGGTCACGAAGGTGCTGGGAGCCGACACGGAGTATTTCGATCTCCGGCAGACCGAGGCCGGGGCTTATACCATCGAGGCCATCAAGGGCTATGAGGGCGCAAAGACCCTGACGGTGGAGACCGACGACGGCCAGCAGGTGGTGCTGACCCTGACGTGCCGGGAAGAATGCTACTACGTCGCTTTCGGGCTGTACCTCGAAGACGGCGACGAGTTGCTGTTCCAGTCCGGCCTGGTGGCACCGGGGCTGTATGTGCAGCAGATGGAGATGACCCGCGCCCTCGCCCCCGGCGAGTATGCGGCCTATGTGGTGTGCCAGCCCTATCAATCGGACCGCGCCACCAAAACCAACAGCGGCATCGTGAAACTGACACTGACCGTGAAATGACCCCCTGCGGCGGGCCGGCCGGTGTGGAAGCAGACAAAATCAGAACTGAATTGGGGATCAACAAACCATATGGTGAGAAAGGAGTCGGCAGATCCAAGGCTGACCGTCAGCCGCGGGCCCCATTGCCGAATAAGGATTATGAAACTGACGAAGAATGCGGCCGCCCTGCTCCTTGCAGCCTCTCTGGCCGTTTCCGTATGCGCGACCCCGGTGTTTGCGTATGATATGGGTTCGCAGAAGCGCAATAATAATGATGCTACTTTGGGTATTGTTGCCGGGAGCACCAATGTCTATTACAAGGTTACGGAACGTTATGCTTGGTCTATTCCGGCCACCATTGACTTTGGTGAAGATGCTGGTGTGGGTAACACTTCTACGGTCGAAGCTAACAAGGACGGAGACGGAACGAAAGCAGTGCAGGACGGCACTGAATGGAAGGGCACTGCACCGAAGGTCTGTGTTACGGAGAACGTTATTGGTGTCGGTAAGACATTGAAGATTGCCGTTGATACTGGAAAAAATTATGCTGATACTTTCGATACAACAAAAGATAAATTCTATGTGCAGGCGCCCAAGATGACGACGACCGGGCCTTCGAAGACTGAGTTTGAAAAGCTTTACTTTACCATTGCCAAGACTGCCGCTGGCCAGACTGCTAAGGAACTGAATACCACGGACAACGAGGTCATGAGCGTTCCCTCTGGTACGAACAAGAAGGAACAGACGCTGGAGTTTAAGCTGGAAACCACTACTGAGACTGCTGAAAAGGCTGGCGATTATGTAGGCTGCGTCTATTTTTTTAGTAAGATTGTCTAACCCCCGCACCCAAACCTGAATCATACCTGAAGCCCAAAGGGGAGACGGGAGATGTTCCCTCTCCCTTTTTTGGTTTTTGCGGAAAAAACCCTCTCAGTCACGGCTTACGCCGTGCCAGCTCCCCCGAAAGGGGGAGCTTATGCGGGCTGACCGATAGCTGCATAAAACCTCCCCCCTTCGGGGGAGGTGGCATCGCGCAGCGATGACGGAGAGGGTTCGCCCCCAAAAAAGCAGCCACCCCACACAAGGAGGAACACACACCATGAAACATTGTGCAAAAAAACTGCTGGGCTTTGCGTTTGCGCTGGCCCTGTGCCTTGCCGTGGGGGGAAATGCGCTTGCCGATGGGCCGGAGGCGGCGGATGTGTGGATGCTGTCGGACGTGTGGATGCTGGCAGATGAGCCAAACGTCACCACTGCGCCGGATACCACCACGGTGGGCGACCTTGCCAACGATGGCTATACGGTGACCATCCCCAAAACAGTGGAGGTAAACAGCACGACGAATGAGGGAACGCTGACGGTTACGGCCCAAATGAAGCAATGGCGGACGCTGAACATTGCGATAGCACCTCAAGACAACAATTGGAAGCTGAAATACCAGGGGGCAACCGGAGAGAATATGCCTGAAGTGGCGTATCAGCTGCCGCAGGAGATTGTCGGCGCAGATGATGGTTTTAGTTGGTTATATCATAATGAACATCAAAACCTTACCTTCATGACCTCAAAACTTGGCGGCAGCGAGGACGTCAGCAGGTCTACGACCATTACCGCAAATCTGGCTGTGACAGTGCCGAACTCGGAAGAGGCGACCATGAGCGGAACCTATGCCGACACGTTGACGTTTTACATTAAACCGGGTAAATTGTGTGTCACTTATAACATCAATGTGTACGAACAAAAGCTGGTGACTCAAACGGACGGCTGGAACAACAACGGAAATGTGAGATATTGCGCGGTGAATGTGGTGGATGTAGTGGATGAAAGCGGCAACGTGGAAGAAGGGGCTAAACGGAATTGTACTGTGATTCGTGAATACCTGACGTCAGATGCAGGCCCCTATACATGGACGCGCCCCCGGCCTGCCGGAACAGAGGGGGACGAAGATACCCGCTTCTGGGAAGACTTGTCTTATACTATGACACCCAAGGCGGACTATGAAGCAGGAGAGACGACCCAGACCATCAACCTGAACCTGAAACGCAAGTGGTACTGGCTGGATGTCAACGGCATCGTGAATTATACGGGTTCAGAAAGCGAATCCACGGATGGCAATGGGCCGGTGGGGTGCTATCTGGACATCCGGGTCTCTGGGGATGAGGGGATAACCTGGTCACCGTGGTATTGGTATAAAAATGGCGATGATTATTGGGGGACGTTCCCTTATGGAACAACGTTTGAAATTGGTTTCCATCATCCAAAGGAGGGGTATGTCTACGATACGGATGAAAGTGGAAATGTGAAGGTCATCGCAAATGGCGAGATAAAATGTACCACAAAGGAAATAGACAACTCTTCTGCGGGCCAGAGAAAAATATACAAAGTGTTTGCAGGCCAGTTGACAGGTGCCCCGCAGGAGGACAAACTGATAAATACGACCGATGGCGGTAACTACCATGCGGAGGGAAACTACCAGCGCTACTGCTTCAATGTCTGCTGCTTAAATAATACCATCGTCTATGCTAGAAACGACGGCACGGACACGACAGAGACCCGGAAATACGATGCGAGTGAAAATCTCCCGGCGTATGACGCAGTGTTCGATTCTGTACAAGACGGCGCAGTGTTTATGGGCTGGAGCACAGAGCAGACAGTTACCAGCGAAGACAAACTCTATCAACCCGGTGTGGCGGTAACGAAAGTTCAGTGGACTGACGAATCTCACAAAAGGCTCTACGCCATTTGGGGCCGTAAGGTCGATATCACGATCCAGTTTGAGGATGAGAAGGGGTATACCGATGACAATGGAGAGGCACATGTGAGCAATACTGTGATGGAGGATAGGGTGACCCTCAGGAATCAGACTGTTCTCCCCGGAGGCTCGTGGACGCTGGATTTAAGTGCAGAGAATGTGCCCACTGAGGTGAGAAACGCAATCGAAACTGCGACCGAGAAGGCGAAAAACGCTGCGAAGGACAAGGATACAACAACGGCTGATTTCAAGTACAAAGTCTGGAAGATAGCGGAAAAATTTGTAAAGAACGGCGATTGCACGATTTCCGTGCCAACGAATGTGTCGGCGGGCCAGACGTTGACATTGACGATTAAGCGCAGGCGGTATTTGCTGTCGGTGATCAGCGTAGATGCTGATACAGGAGGTGTACATGGAATTGCAACCAATTCGCAGGAAACAAAATACGGAACGTTTACGGTCACAGTAAATGGCGAGAAAAAGTCGGAAGGAAAATCCTTTTATCAATGTGGATGGAACTACGGCGCAAGTTATGAAGTCAGCGACAAAAAAGGACTAGAGAACCCAGACTACCAAGCAGGATATTTTATTCTTGAATCGCTGGCCGTGGATGAACCGATGAAGCAAATTAGCAGTAGCAGTGACGATCCTTATAAAAACTTTTTAACAGGAAAAAAGGCGGATGTTGATTACTATAGAAACGGCAAGAGGATACAGGAACATAATCTGGGAGACCCGATCCGGGTACTGTTTATGAAAACGAGCAGCTCCTCCGACACCCCCATAGGAGGCCCCACCCTGGCACCGGGGCTGAGCGGCCCCACGGTGGGCGATGCGGATGCAGACGGGGACGACACCGCCGGGGACACCGGGGAGGACCTCACCCAGCCCCCGGTCGGAACCGGCCTGACCCTGCGCTACCACGCCAACTTTGTGGCGGACGATGCCGTGGAAGAAGCCGTGAAAACGGTGGCCTGTGCGCCCGGCGCGGACGTGGTACTGAAGACCTGCATGTTTAAGCGGGCGGGCTACACCTTTACGGGCTGGAACACGGAAAAGGACGGCATGGGCAGAGCCTACAAGGCCAACGGTGTGCCCGTGACCGACTGGTCGGATGGCGATATGGTGGATCTCTACGCCCAGTGGGAGAAGACCGTTCCCCTCAAGCCGGTGGTGAGCGGGTTCGACGAGGATACCGGTCTCTTTGACCCCTTTGCCCCGCCGGAAGAGCTGGACCCCGGCTTTGGCATAGACCCTGACGCCGACCCCGCAGACGAGGAAGGCCCCGCCGATGATGCGGATGCCGTAGACGATGCCCCAGCCGTTGCGGACGAGGAAGCGGCCGCAGCCCCGCCGGAAGAGCTGGACTTCGGTTTTGGCATAGACCCCGACGCCGCTGTGGGCGGCCCCGCCCCTTTTGTGAGATGGTAAAACCAGAACGCCCCCTGGTATCGCAGCGATACCAGGGGGCGTTTTGCTGCCGTTCGGCAGGATGAATGTTCTCAGAACCAGTTGATGTCCACGATGACCAGCTCCGGCGGATTGTTGATGCGGGGGACCGGCGTACCCTTGCCGTCACCCAGACCGCGGCTGATGATGAGGAAGGTGTCGCCGATCTGATGCAGACCCTCGGTCAGCGTGGGCAGAACGCCCTGATCCGGCGTGTAAAGCCCGCCGATGCCGGGGATGCGGATCATTCCGCCGTGGGTGTGGCCGCAGAGCGCCAGATCGACCGGCACGTCAGAGAAGAAGCCGTCTTCCAGAAAATACTCCGGGTAGTGGACCAGCAGCAGCTTGAAGGCATCCAGCTGCTCAAAACTCTCGAAATATGCACTGGCGTACCGCTCGTAGGAAGCGGGTGCTTCGGCCACGCCGCCGATGGCGATGGTGTTGCCGTTGACCTCCAGCGTCTCGGTCTCGTCTGCCAGGAAGTGGACGCCGATGGCCTCCAAATCTGTCCCGATGGGGGAGTTGTGAAAAACGATCTTGGGCCATTCGTGGTTGCCGGGCACGTAGTACACCGGCGCGATCTTGACCAGCTCGGTGCACAGGTCGGTGACGACGGAATAGTCGTCCACCAGCTTGTCGTTCATGTCGCCGGTGATGGCGATGATGTCCGGTTTGAGCGCGGTGATCCGCTCGATCAGATCCGCATTGTGGTCGCCGAACTCATGCAGATGCAGATCGGACAGCTGAACGACCCGGACGTTCGAGGTCAGCTTGTCGGACTGGACCTGATAGTAGCTCTCGACAAAGCTCTGATGTTTTGCAATGAGGGTGAAGATGCCCCACAGGGCCGCCAGCAGCACCGCCAGCCCCAACACGAACTGAAGGATGCCCAGGACGATCTTTTTCAAAGGGCCGAAACGGGCCTTGCGGGGCGCGTAATGAGAAGCCAAAATGTATCACTCCTGTCTGGTTCTTGAGCGCAGTGCTTCACGCAGCAGTGCGCGGATGGAATAAGCGTTGCTGGCCTTGCTCTCCGCAATGCCGATGGCGTATTCGTAGGTGGCCTCGGTGCTTTCGGCGTTGTAGGCCGCGATGAGGCGGTGGAAGTAATCGGCAAAGCTCTCAGCATCCTCCATCCGGCACTGGTCGAAGAAGCCGATGAACTGCTGGCCGCCGTTGTAATAGACGGTGCCGCAGGTGGCCGAGGCTTCCTTCAGGAAGCCGGCAAACTGGGCCAGCATCGCGTTGCCGCGTTCGCGGCCATAGACGGTGTTGATCTGGCTCAGGTTGGCCAGCTCCACCACCACACAAACGGTATCGTCCGGCAGGACGCGGCCGCTGTTGTTCCGGATGAACAGATCGCAGGCGGTGCGGTTGGGCATATCCAGCGACTGCTCGGTGAAGAACATGTATTCCACAAAGTCCTGGATACGGCCCAGCAGGATGGCGCCGCAGACGCCCAGGATGAAGAAGACCGCAACGCCCAGCAGGATATACAGCTTGACGTTGATCTTCTCGCTGACCGTGGTGCTGGCCAGAACGCCCAGGTTGACTGCGCCACAGTATTCGTTGTACTCCTTCATGGTGATGGAGAGGCTCTCATACAGGGAGTTCAGCTGGCTCTGCAGGGCGTCGATCTCCTGCTCCACAGACTGCTGGGAGAAGGCCTTGTTCTCGCTGGAAACGTCCGTGGAGTCGGCTGCATCCTGGAACACGCCGATGATATACTGGCAGTAGGCAGCGTCGATGACGTTGTTGGACTTGCGGTTCAGGATCGTCACGTAGTCGCTGATGAGGGTGTCGTAGACGGTGGTGCGGTCTACTTTGGTGTCATACTCGTAGACATCGCTCAGCACGAAGCCGCCGGCGTCATCCTCGGTGCCGGTCCGGGCTCCTTTTTGATAGTAGAGGGCGCCGTCCTTGTTCTTGTTGCCGTAGCTCTGGATGACTTCCAGTACGGCGGCGACCTTCTCGGTGTCCACATCGCCTTCCATGATGTAGGTGTTGTAGCGCTCCTGGTATTTTTTGAGCAGGACTTCCCGGTTCTGTGTCAGCTTGCCGCCCAAAATCTCGGAGAAGAGATAGGGGATCTCAACGTCGCCGACGTAGGTGTACTCATCGAGCAGGTCCGAGAGAGACATCCCGGTGTGGGAAGAGATGAACTCCGGGTGCGATTTCTGGCAGTTGATGAGGTTGGAGGAGATCTCGGAAACGGTGTTTTTCAGGATCTCCGCCTGTTCGAGGTAGTCGTAGCCATGGCCGTCCAGCGCAGAGGCATTGTTGGGGATGGTGTAATAGTCCACGTATTTTTCGCCGAAGCTGGCAAAGTAGCAGCTCAGGATCTCATCCAGCATGGTGCGGGCGTACTCGGTGTCGTAATTGCTGCTGAGCGAGAGCGTGACGAGGTATTCGGTGGATTGGTACTCCTCCACATCCTCACCTTTTTCAATTTTGGCCGCCTGGGTCTTGGCCACATCGTCGGGCACGATGGGGGTGACCGTGCCGCCGGAGCGGATGGTATCCACGTTGACGGTCAGGTCCAGATTTTCAATGGCCTGCTTGACGACGGAAGAAGAGAAGATCTCCGAAACATCCAGCTCGCCGCCGCTGGGGGTCTTGCCGTCCTCGGCCTGGGAGTAGTTGTATTTGATGATGGACTGCGCCGTATAGGCCTGGTTGCTGGTGGCATAGCGCATGAAGAACACACCCGCACAGAACGACATCAGCGCGATGAGCGGCCACCATTTTTTCAGATATCGGATGATGTTAAAGCTTTTCATTTCGTTTTGTCCTTATCGCGGATGACTTTGCTCTTGGCGAGGACCCTGGCGCAGAGTGCACAGAACGTGACACCGCCGGTCAGGATCATCCACTTGATGCTCAGCTCGTCGGCCAGAGAACGTTTCTCAAAACTGATGGTCAGGTAGTTTTTTGTCTTGTAGCGGATGTATTCCTTGTTGAGGATCCGGGAGGTCTCGATGAGGTTCTCCAGCTTCTGCTTCATATCCTGGATCATGCTCTCGGCGGTCGCAATGCTGGAAGGCGTATTGGCCGTCTGGGCACTCATCTGGCGGATGGCGTATTCGTTTTTCTGGATGATGGCCATCGTATCGTTGGCGGAGTCGTTGGCGCTCTCGGCTGCCGAGGCCTGGTAGTCGATGGCGACCTTGGTGCGGGACATATAGAAGTTGTTCTGGGTGTCCAGCGTGGGAATCAGAACAACGGCAGTCAGGGCCGAGTCGTAGATCTCGATGGTGTGCAGGCGGTTCTGGTATTCGGCCATGAGTTTCTGGTAGCTGATGTTCTTCAGAAAGTTCTGGTATTCCAGCTTGCTGATGTAGCGTTCCCGGTTTTTGGAGAGGCCGCTCTGCAAAACATAGGAATCGTATTTTTCAAGGTCGATGCTGGTGAAATTGTCCACCTTCTGGCGCAGAGAGGTGAAGGTCTCGCCGGTGAGTTCGGAGCGGAAGGTACCGTTCTCCTTGGCGTTGGTGTTCAGGAAGCGGTGGAGCTTCTGGCACTCCTTATCAAAGAAGGAGCCGATCTCCATGTACTCCTGCTTGTCGCACTCGGACCAATCGGGGGAGATGCCCATCTCGACGTAGGTATAGTCCTCGTAGAAGGCCTCTTTGTAGGACTCGACGATCAGGCTGAGCATATCTCTGGCCGAGATGCGGGGGCCGATCTCGGCGTTCTTTTCGTAGGTGATGGTGTAGGTGGTGGCGATCTTATAGCTCGTGGTGTCGGAAGGCAGCTGCATTCCGTTGACGTTGGCAGCCCAGGCCGTGATGTTTTCGGCCATATCCTGCGCGGTGACCTGGCCTTCGAGGCCGGCCTTCGCGATGGCGCGGTCCAGCACGTCGTCCGATTTGATGAGCGAGATGTTGAACCGGGTGTTGTTGGGGTAAAGCCCTCTGGTGGCTTCCTCGTAGTTCAGGGCGATCATCATCTTTGCGGTGCGGGCTTTCAGGTGGTACATCACAAAGCTGGTGGAGCACATCACCAGAAGGATGAGGGCCAGGTAGAGGAGGCGGTGCTTCCACAGCCCCTGGAAGAGAAGTTCGACCAGCGCCCAGAACTTACTTTTTTGCGGGCGGTTCGGTTGGTTTGTTTTGGGAGATGGCATGGTTGTAGATCACCTCGTTTCGATCCAGCTGCTTCATGGCGTGGCCGATGGGCAGCAGCATGAAGATCGTGTTCATATAGCAGTAAAAGGCGGTGTTGTCGGTCGCGTAGGTCACAAACGCATAAATGGTGCAGTACAACAGCAGGAAAGCGGTCTCGGTGCCGTACTGCTTCTGGCACCAGACGACCTTGCCCTGCCAGCTGAGCCAGATCCAGAAGGAAAAGCCCCAGAAGCCAAGCTCAATGTACATGGTCACAAGGTCGTTGTGCATCCCGCCGAAGTCGTGGGTGCCAAAGACGCCGATGCCCGCGGCGTTCATGATGCTGATATACCGCGTGACCCAGCCGATGCCGTAGCCGCGGAACGTAGGGCTGAAGGAATACAGGTCGGTGAAGGCTTCGTACAGGCCCTCGCGGCCCATGGTGTCGATGCCCAGGGTGTCCACCGTCCAGCTGAACAGGCCCGACCAGATGAAGAAGACGTAGAACAGGCAGATGGCGATGGCGAAGATGGAGATGGAATGGAGCACAAAGTTCTGCCCCTTGGGCTTGAGCCGGGTGATGAACAGGTGCATCATCAGCACACCGAGCATACCGATGAGGGCGATGCGCTTGAGACCCAGATAGAAGAAGCCCGCCGCCAGTGTGAGATGGACGACCCGCCGCCAACCTTTTTCAAAGAGGGCGTAATAGAGGACCATCAGCCCGAACCCGAAGGTCAGGTCGTGGACTTCCAGCGCCTTGATGGGCGCATTGGTGTCCACGCCGCCGGATTTGGCAAAGGCGATGAAGCCGGTGATGAACTCGCTCAGACCGTAAGGCCGGAGGCTGTCGAACACCAGAATGCAGACATTGGCGATGCACATGCCGTAGAAGGTGTAGTCGATGGCTTTGCCGCCGAACAGATACACCGCTGCGCACATCGAGGTAAGCGAGATCATGTGGTAGAGGATGGTGGAACACCCGCGGGACATGTAGTTCAGCTGCTGGAAATCCAGCGACCAGACAAGCATGGACCACGCCGCCATCATCACAAAGGGGATGAGAAAGATGATGTGATATTCCCCGATGAGGGGCAATCGGTTGAAGTCTCCGGTGATGAGCAGAAAACAGGCGGCCAGGCCGACCACAGCGGCCTGCACCAGGTACTTCATGAACCAGGGCAGGCCCATGCCGCGGTACCAGAACCCGATGCCCATCATGGCGATGTAGAGCAGCGGCAGCCAGAACGGCCGCTGCGCCGGTTTCCGCTTCAGGAATTGTGTTCCTCCATGCTGCGCAAGATACTCCCAGTTTCCGCTGCCATATCCCCCAAAGAGTAGTTTCATAAAACTTGGCATCTGCCCTCCTGTGCGAGCCTGCGGGCAAGCCGCGGCTCTTCGCGTTCGTTCAGTTCAAAAGCTCCACGATGGCCTGATAGTTGCGGGCACAGTTCTGGTCATCCACCTGGTCGAACAGCGCGTCCACACGCTTTGCGTAGAAGGGGGATATCGTGCCGTTCTGGGCCAGAGCGCCGTCCAGCTCCCGGAAGAGCGCTGCCTGCTCGGTGACCACAGGCCCGAAGCCGTCGTCCCGGTAGCTGAAGTAGCCGACGTCGTGGTGCACGCCCCAATACTGCGCCTCATCGAACTGGTAATAGAGGAGGGGCTTTTTCATATAGGCAAAATCGAACTGTACGCTGGAAAAATCGCTGACCATGACGGCGGATTCCATCAGAAGGGTCTGCACATCGGCCTCGCCCAGCGCCGCGATCTTCACCCGCGGGTTGGCGGTGTGGAAGCTGCTCAGAAAACGCTGCACCTCGAAATGAGGGTAGAAGACGGCCTCATAGCCGTGCTTCTCCAGCAGCGCCTCCAGCTCCGGGCTGGAGATGACGTCCTGCCAGTGCCGGAAGTAGTCGCTCTGCTCAAACTCGGCCTGGGTCTTCCGCTCGATGGCGTAGGTGCGCCAGGTGGGCATCAGCAGCAGCTGGCGCTTGGTCTCGTGGGGGCGCAGCAGGGCGTCAAACCGGCACAGACCCAGCCGTTTGACAATACCAGCTGGATAATGATAGGCGGATTCTACAAAATCCCGCTCTTTTTGCAGGGAGCAGACGAAAAGGTCGGTGCGGATGTTGGGGTAGTGATACCATTTCATGTCGTCGATGATGACCCCATGCTGCAAAAAGGCGCGGGGGCCATGGACCACATGGAGCTTGTCGAGCATGTAGTAGCTGTCGATCTCCGGGGTGTAGCCCAGCACATGGGTGCTGATCTTCATCTCCGATGCGGCGCAGAGCAGATAGTGCTTCCAGCTGCGGTAGGGCACGACTCGGCCCAGCGCCTTCACCCGCTCATAGTCCGACAGGGTGGGGTCTGCTACGAACCAGCTGTTCAATTCAGGATGCTCCCGGTTCAGGTAGGCAAAGATGTGGTAGCCGTTGTCCCGCGCTTCGCGGCCCCGCTCAGAGACGAGCCAGACATGCCGGTAATCCTTGTTCCAGCACTTCAGAACGGCAGCACAGCAGGTGGCAGTTTCATATTTCAGGAGTTCCCGCAGCAGATGAAAGGCGCGCCGGGTCTTTCGCAGCAGATCGTTCATAGACGTCGTTCCTTTACATTCAGTTGATAATATAGAGAAAATTCCGATTCATCAGGCTTTCTTCACCACATCGCCATACAGGGCCAGCAGCTGGTCGCAGTAGCGTTCCAGCGTCATCATGCGGTCTTTTTTCTGGATGCAGTGGGCCGACATCTCGGCCAGCAGGGGCTTGTCTGCATAGAGTGCCCGGATCTTTTCCGCGTAGGCGGCCGGGGTGAAGGTGTCGTTCAGGATGCCGGTGCGGCCCTCTTCCACCAGTTCCGGGATTCCGCCAATCCGGTTGCAGAGCACCGGGGTGCCGAGGGACTGGGATTCCAGCAGAGCCAGCGGGCAGTTTTCGTACCAGATGGACAGGTGCAGGGTGAACAGCGCCCCGGCTACGAGGTCTTCGAGCGCTTTGCCGGTCTGGAAGCCGACGTACTTCACGTTGGGCAGGGTGCAGTTTTTGCACAGATCCTCCATGGGGCCGCTGCCCGCGATGACGAAAGGAATGTCCGGCAGCAGCTTGCAGGCTTCGAGGATGCGGTCGATGCCCTTTTCCTCCGAGAGGCGGCCGAAGTAGAGGATGTAATCTCCCTTTTTGGCAGGGGCAGCCGCAGCGACCCGGCTCAGAAAGTTGTGCAGCATCACCGTCTTGCCCCGGAAGCGGGGGACGGTGAGGAGCTTTTTCTCCAGGAACGCACTGGGGCAGATGAAGCGGTCGATTTTGTCATAGACGTGATTGCACTCGTAAAGGGTGCCCTCCACGGCACCGATGAGGCTCTTGGGCAGCGAGCCGTGGATGCAGCGCTTTTTCACGCAGGGCCACTTGCTTTTTTTGCCCATGCAGGCTTCGCAGAGCTTTTTGGAGTTGAACTCCATCATCATGTGGTTGGGGCAGAGCATCTGCACATCGTGCACCGTCTGCACCATGGGCACCCCGCATTCTGCCCCGGCGCAGATGACCGAGGGTGTCAGCTGGAAATTGATGTTGTTGAAATGGATGAGGTCGGGCTGGAACTGCCCGATGACCTGCTTCAGCTTCCGTTTCGCCTCAAACGAGTAGAGGATGCGGAAGGGGTAGAGCAGTTTTTCCGGCCCGGCGTTGTGAAAGTCCATATTGGTGGTGGCGAGGTGCAGGGCATTGCCGACGGTGTTCTTTTCGTCGTACATGCCAAAATATTCGACCTCGTGGCCCCGGCGGGTCAGTTCCTCGCCGATCTTAAGGAAATAGGTCTCTGCACCGCCGCGGGGGTAGAGAAATTTATTGACGAATAAGATCTTCACAGGGTCCAGCCTTTCGTTGCGAAAAGTAGAATCGGAGGATTTCTATATAATAGGTATAAATAAACAACTTAATAATAGCATCATCCCTCTTTTCCTGCAAGATGTATTCACAAAATCATCGCAATTTGGCGGGGAAGGCGGCCCGAAAACGCAAAAACCGTGGGCGGCGGAATGGCATCTTCCGCGCCCACGGTTTGTCAGAGGTGGATATTCGGTCAAAGATCGTAAAGTGCGTTCAAAAATTTACTGCAAAGTGCTCGGTGCGTCGCTCAGGTTGTGCACGATGCCGTACCAGCGGCAGTTCGTCTGGCTGCTCAGGTCCACATCGCTGAACTTGGTCACGCCCGAACCGTTGATGTCCGCGCCAAAGACCTTGTACATCGCCTGCCCGGTCGGGTTGGCCGGGAAGACATAGGCTGGCAGGTCGGTGGGCCAGGTCTCGGCAGCAATATACCATCTGAAGTTCGTGATATAGGCAAGGGTCCGCCCGTCGTAGAATTTGAATCCTCTCTGGTAGGTGTCGCAGTAGCAGTCCGAGAAGCGGGGGCCATTCACGCGAATGTACGCAAAGACGGTATCTTCCATCAGGGCCTTTTGGGTATCGTGGTCGCTGTGGTCGAAATCGTAGCACCAGGCGTGAACGTTGTGGAAGATGCTGCTGCCGTTGCACGAGAGCGCCGTCTTCACGTTCAGGATGACGATATCGGTGTACATGGAGTCGCCGGTGTCGTAGATGCCCACTGCGTACTGGTATATCAGCGATGTCTCAATCAGGCAGTTGCGCACCATCAGCTCATACGAGAGGTTGCTTGCCACCAGACCTTCCGTCTCCATGGACGCATCCTCGAATTTGCCGCAGATGCCGTACCGCTGGAAGTTTTGGATGGAGATGTGGTCGATCAGGGTGCATTTCTGCCGTGCCACGGCGATGCAGTCGTCTGCCTTGAAGTTCGCGTTGACTTTGCCGTTGCCCCGGATGAACATGTCCTGACGAGGGTGTCCAATGGGTGTCATTTTGCCGCGGATCTCGACAAAGCGGTCCACTTTGGTGGCAGCCGTGCACTTCAGCTCGGCGTTGTCGAGCACCATATAACAGAAGTCGAGCACCAGCTTGCCGGAAAACGCATACACGCCCTTCGGGAAATACAGCGTCTCGGCCGGGTGCGCGGCGATGAGCGCATTGAACGCGGCCAGGTTGTCGGTGGTGCCGTCCCCCTTGAAGCCGTAGTCCAGCACGTTCAGCATCCCGCTGCCGCCTGTGCTCAGGGTGGTGCCATTCAGGTTGTATACCATATCAGTTTGCCTCCATCAGGGTCGTGATCTGTGCATCGGTCAGCGCCGTGTCAAATACCCGGAAATCATATACCGTGCCATTGAAGAAACGGTCCTTTGTCGTGCCGTCTCCCCAGCCCGCACCGAGGATCAACGGATGGTCCACCGTCTTGTTCGCGGCATAGTTCGGAATGTTCTTCCACTCGGTCATGGAACCGTAAGACAGGAACCGGAACTGTGTCCCTTTGATCTGAAGCAGGAACTTCAGTTTCTTGCCGGATTCGATCTTGACAAAGTGACTGGCGTAAGTGAACATGTTCACGCCCACGGTTCCGTTGGTCCATGTGGCAACCACGATGCCTCTCTGATCGTTGGTAGTAAGATTGCTGAAGCAATCAAGCAACGATGTCACCGTATTGACCGCACTGTCTGCTACCGTAAAGGTGGCATACACCGTCAGATCCATGCCGGTATCAATGGCTGCAAACGGCTTGATCCCAGTGTCGATCCATTCTTTGTTGGTCGGCACAAAGGTCTTCGGAGCCGCCAGTTTATAGCGCGGCGTCGGCAGGCCGTTGTTGGGGGGATCTGGTGTGTCCGGCTGGCTGGGCGTGGGCGGGACATCGGGCAGACTGCTGCCGCTCCAGAGTGCAGCCAGTGCGTTGTAGTGGGGCAGCATCTCGCCGTTGTCGTAGACGGCGTGGCGGAACAGCGCAAGGATGAGCCCGCGCTCCTCGTCAGACAGGCCGGATGCGGCGTTGCGAAGCTCTCGCTTGACCTGCTGCAAAAACTGCTGCCAGGCCGGGGTGCCCGGTTCGGGCAGGGTTGGGTCCGTGGTGCCGGAGTTGCTCAGCACCCTGTAGGGGACGCTGGCGCTGGTCACGGTGCGGGTGCCGTCGGAGCCTTCAAAGGTGACGGTCCCGCTGCCGCCCTGTGCAGTGACGAGGG
>ULUT01008585.1_pt1 | contig 14798 bp, 8 predicted proteins | sample 1958691 | NCBI WGS metagenome assembly ULUT01 (sample SAMEA4835766, study PRJEB28245) | human gut metagenome | biome: gut microbiome; material: fecal sample | place: Denmark | collected 2008 | reverse complement strand
ACGAGCCGATGCTCGGTCTCGATCCCCGCACGCAGAACGCCGTCATAAACTATATGCGCGAGTACGTGCAGACGGGCAAAACCATTTTGTTTTCGTCGCACAATCTCGACGTCGTGGAAAGGGTTTGCGACAGGGTGATTATAATTGCCGCGGGCGAACTCAAAAAAATCATCGTCACCGGAAAGGACAAATTCGACGGCGACGAACTTATCGAAAAGTATTACGATACTAATAAGGAAGACTGATGCTGGGCGTACTTCTGAAAAAACAGATGACCGAAAAGTTGTCTTATTTCAAGCGTGACAAAAAACGCATCGATATCGTCGGCGCGTTGCTTACGCTTGTGATGACGGCGTTTATTATGTACGTCGTTATCGAGGTGTTCGGCGCGTTTGTCGCGAAATATACCGAAATCAGGCTCAACGGCGTACGCGACGTGCGCGCGCGGCAATATGAAATAATGACGTTCGTGTATGAATTCGTTTTCGTGGTCGACGTTATCGGCGGCGTCGTAGCAATAAACCGCGCGATTTTTGAAAGCGACGACAGAATGATTATCCAGACTCTTCCCGTAAAGGCGTCAGACGTACTGTACTCAAAAATCATTTTCATTTACGCAAAACAGGTGTTGTCGGCGTTTGTGATTCTCGTGCCGTTCGTGGCGGTGTTCGCAAGCGTGACGAAGCAGGGCGCGGGATACGTGATCCTCGGGCTGCTTGCGGCGTTTATTATTCCCGTTATGTCGCTTTCGGTGTCGAGCGTGCTTGCGATGCCGTATTATTACGTCAAAAAGTTTTTCTCGTCGAAGTACGTTTGCCTTCTGGTGATAGTAACGCTGGTGCTTTTCGCGCTGTTTTATTGCTATGCGACGGTGCTCGACTTCTTAAAAACCCTTATGTCAACGGGCGAAATCAAGTTTTTCTTTTCCGAAAAGACGATGACGACGATAATTTCGTTGACGAAAAACCTTGTCCCCGCAAACTTTATCGCGGCGTTCACACTGAAAACGAACGTCTGGAAAAATCTGGGGATAATCGTGGCGATAACCGTCGCGACGGGCGCAATCGGCATTCTCATAACGTCGCTTTTGTACAATAAGGCGATGAAAACGCGCGCGACGGCGGGCGCAATAATGATTTTTGCAAAAAAATCCGCAGCAAGAAAACTCCCGCCGTTTTTAAGTCTTTTGAAAAAGGAATTCAATCTCGTGCTGTTCACGCCCGATTACGCGGTGCAGTACTTCACGGTGGCGGCGATAATGCCGCTTATGGTATATTTTTGTATGGGCATTGGCAAAAACTTCCTGACGTCGCTCGTTTTCGTTCAGAGCGATTTCGAGCTGGCGATTTTGCTCACGGTGCTTTTCGGCGCGCTTACGAACACGTTCTGCGCGACGAACGTCAGCCGCGACGGGAAATCGTTTTATGTCGAAAAGACGTTGCCGCTTTCGATAAACGAGATTATGGGCGCGAAAATCGCACTCAGTTTTGCGGTGGCGGTCATATCCGTCGGCATTGCGGCGACGGTGCTTCTTGCAAAGAAATACGTGTCGGCGGGCGAAGGCGTATTCGTGTTTTTCGTCGGCGCGATGATGGCGTTGTCGCAGATACTGTACGCCACAAGAAAGGATTTGAACAGTCCGCAGTTTTCGCTGGAAGAAGACAACGTCGTGAGGGAAAGCAACAACAACGTGTCGATAATCGTCGTGCTGGGGCTTGTGTCCGCGATGCTTCTTGGCGGAATACCCCTTTTCGTCAACGTATTGTCGAACGTCAGGGGCAAAGATATGCGCTGGTTTACTTACGTTTTCGTGAGCGTGTGCGCGGCGGCGGAGTTTGTCGGCTCGCTTTTATATTACCTTATCGGGATTAAAGCCCGCTTTGACAGGGTAACGGAGGGGGATTGATATGAAAAAGAAAATAATCGCGCTTATAATGATAATACCGATTGTGTTTCTGATCGCGCTGTTCTCCGTGGGAAAAGCGGCGGGCGTTTACGCGGACATTCCCGTGACGGGCATACAAATCACGACGCAGAACGAAGACGGATTTATCGACGTGGACGTTGCCGATTACGACCCCATCGCGTTTTTGGCGCAGGTGCAGCCCGTCAACGCAAGGAATCAGAAATATTCGTTTGAAATATCGGGCGTCGGCGGAGACGAAGCCCCCGACGGATTTGAAATAATCGACGGAAAACTTCATATAGATAACGTAGGAAAGGTGAAAATCACGGCGATTTCCGCCGAAAAAGGATTTAAGGACAGCGTCATAGTTTCCGCATATTCCACGAAAGTGTTGAAAATATTTCCGCTTGTCAACAGGATTGAAGACGGCGGCGAAATCGTCGAAATTGAAGTCGGCGACGAAATCGTCGAAATCGAAGGCGGCGACTATGTTTTCGGCGCAAAACTTTACCCCGAAAACCTTTCGGGCGAAACAAGGATATTTGAAGAAATCGGCGGCAATCACATTCTGAAACTCAACGCCGTCACGGGCGTGGCGCAGGCGCTGTTTTCGGGCGAGACGCAGATCAGAATTACTTGTCCCGAAGGACGAGAAGGGCTTGAAAAGGTTTTGACCGTCAAGGTCAACGTCGATACCGACAGCACGGGCTTTGCGGTCAACGGAAAAAGCAGCGGCGCGAAAGTCACCGTGAAAAACAAAGCGACAACGGCAAAACTTTTCGTCGAAAGCAAAAACGACTCCCTTGAAATATCCGACCTTGCCTTGCCCGAAGGAGTCACGGCAAGCGGAATCGAAAGGATTTCCGAAAACAAATTCGTATTGACCTTGTCTTTTGACAAAGAATTTTCGGACGAAGAAATTTCGGGAAAGGTCGGCGCAACGGACTTTTCTTTGGAGTTTACCGAATATAACCTTGACGTGCGTACGTCGTATTATGACGGCGAAGGCGACGAAATCAAACAAAAAAACAACACGAAAGTTACCTACGTCGCATATTCCGAAAGCGATGACGACGCAGACGTGAAGTTTGAAATAATCGACGGCGCAGACGTAATAACCCTTGAACAACACGGGCAGTTTGCAACTATTACCGCAACGAAAAGGGGCTTTGCCAAAATCAAAATCACTGCCGAGCACGACGGAAAAGTCATCAAAGAAATCGAAAAGACAATCCGCGTCGTGCCCAACGTGTATTCGATGGAGTTTGCGGACAGCGCGAAAGAGTACGGAATCGAAAACATACTGACAATCGGCGGCAAAAAACCCAACGGAAGACCGGACACGAGGACGATTTTCGTAAGGGTTGTCACGGAAGCGGGCTCCGAAACGTTCACGGACGAATTTATGAACGTCGCGTTTTCCGACGATAATTCGCTCTTTTCCTGCAAGGCGCAACCGGCGACGAACGCCGACGCGGTTTCTGCGGAAATCAGGGCGACGGGCACGGGGCTTACCACGCTTAATGCGGAACTTAAAAATTATAACCAATACTTCGGCACGAACATCTGCGCGAAAATCAGACTTCGCGCGGTCAAAGACGGCAGAAACGTCGGCAATTACGAGGAACTGAAAACGGTGACCAAAGCCGGCGGTATCGTCGTGCTGACAAGCGACGTGATGCTGGGCGTCAAAAACGACGGCACGGTTATGACCGAAGACGAACTCAAAAAAGACGTCAAAAAATTCACAACCACGTACGACAAAACGTATCTTGATAACATCGGCGAAAACGACGAAAACAAGAAAGTTCAATATCTTATCGAGTTCAAAAACCACGTTTACGGCAACGGCTTTGAAATCAACGCCGACAAGTTCACGCAGTGCAAGGATGCGACGGGGATTCCGAAAATTTTCAAAGGGCCTTTGAATTTCGTCGCGATATCGTCCGCAAGCGTCAAAGGACAGGACAACATTTCTTTCCTTGTAAGGACGGACAACGTGCTTATAAACAACGTCGTCTTAAAAGGTTGCAGCGACGATAGCCTTCTTGAAGAAGACGGACAGTTCAACTTGTCGAAACTCAACTACGTCGGCACGACGCTTGAAATCGCAAAAAGCGCTAAACTGTTGAACAGCCGCGTGTCGAACGGTCGCACCGTCGTCAGAATTTTTGCGGGCGGATCCACAATGGGAAGCCCCGTTGTTGAAGTCGAAGCGGCGTTTAACGTGCAAGATGAGAAGATAAACGTGCATATTGAAAGTTGCGTGCTTTCAAACGCGCGCGAATTCATATTGAAAATCGGCAGCAACCGCGCGCTGAAACAAAAAGACGAAGTGCAAAGAAAACTTCTTGGCGCAAACAACAATCCGTATTCGCCTTACAGCGAGAGCAACAAGACGGACAAATACTTTAACGACAATTATCTTATCAACGATGTTACGCTTAAAAACTCGGTGCTCGAAACATCGGGGTTGTTCTCGGTCGGTATGGAAACGCACTTCTCGGGCGAATTCTTGTTAGGCGGCACGATAACGACGTGGAAAGGTTGCGCGGCGACCTCGTATGCGTCGGCGCTTCGCATTGTCGGCGACGTAAAGATGCTTGACTGGAAAAACCTTTCAAACGTTGACAGCAGCACGCTTATCGAAGTTACCGGCGATGCAAATCCGTGGCTTTCGATGAACGTTGCGGAAATGATGAAAGAAGTCGCGAAGGTAAAGGAGGAATGCCGTGATATAATCCTGAACGTCGGCGGGACGGAATATGTCCACGGCGGCATAGCGTTTTACGGCGGCGGATATAACTATTCGTACCTTGACCTGACGGAAGCGAACGACGAAACAAAGCAGTTCGGCGTGTACGACGTCAATATCTCGGTGCTTGAAAACAGCAAGGACGAGAATATCCGAAATCAGGGCAAAATGCTGCCTATGGCTGCGGGCGCGGGCGATTTCAGATTTTACCTTTATAATAATAAATCGAGTAGAAACCTGTCATGGCAGGAAAGCATAAAAAACCAAGGAAACCAAGGGATGAATATTATTCCCGTGGTAGCGGAGGATGTTAAATGAGCAAAAAAGGATTAAAAACAATGCTCGTGTGTATCGTGCTCTTAATCGGGCTTGTTACGCTGTTTGCATGCAACAAAAGCGATGTGGCTGACAAAGACGGACAAACGAAAGTGATTGTGAAAATCCAAGACGAAGACGGCAGCAGTTACAAGGAAAACGTCGTGTTTTCCGACTTATTCACGCTCAGTCTTCAAAAAGAAGGATACACCGGAAGGCTGTATCGCGACGCGGACTTTTTGAAGCCGCTTACAAAGGATTCCAAAGTCAAAAACGGAGATACGGTTTATGTCAAATGGACGATCAATAAATACACCGTAACGTTTATGGACGGCGAAAAGGTGCTTGAAACCTTTACAAACGTCACGCACGGCGATACCGTAACCGCGCCCGAAGTCCCCAAAAAGGACGGCAAGACTTTTATAAAATGGGACACAGATTTTTCAAAGGTCACAAGCGACCTTATGATAAACGCGGTGTACGACGTCGACACGTTCACGGTGACGTTTAAGGACGGCGAAAAGGTGCTTGAAACCCAAACGGTGGAATACGAAGCCGCCGCGACCGCGCCCGATACCGCCAGGCTTTCGCCTCCCGAAGGCATGCATTTTGCAAAATGGGACAAAGACTTTTCAAAGGTGACGGAAGACATTGAAGTTTCCGCCGTGTACGAACTTAACGAGTATACGGTCACTTTCAAAAACGGCGAAACGACAATTACAACCAAAAAAGTAAAACACGGCTTTGCCGCAACTGCGCCGAACGTGTACGATACCGCGACGAAAAAGTTCGTCGGATGGGACAAATCGTTCGACAACGTCACAAGCGATATTATCGTCAACGCAAAATGGGAAACAAAGAAGTTCACGCTTACGTTTATTAACTTTGACGGCACGACGGTTTACACGGCGGAGGTCGAGTACGGCGCGTCCATCAGTGACCATTTTGAAACGGCAGACAGCGCCGCGACGTACGACACTAAAATTCTTGATTACGACGGCTGGTACAAAGCGGACGGAACGAGAATCGACGAGCTCGATTTGCCGACAATGCCGGCTGAAAACTTTACGCTTACGCTGAAATTAAGGCTTATGGATTCCGCAATCGGCGATTTCAAGGTTAATACCCCCGCGGACTTCACGTTTACGGAAAGCAACACCGCCGAATTTAGTGTAATGCCGAACGAGGGCACCACTTTGCACGCGGGCGTTACTTATAAGTATATATGGACAATAAATAAAGATAACGTTTTTTATAAGACGGAAGAAACAACCGAATCGTCGCTCACCCTTCAAAACCTTGCGGCGGGCGAGTATCTGGCAAACGTCAAAATCGTCGCGTCAATTGAAAACTGCGGCTCTGTCGGAAAAGACTTTTCGGCAGACGAAACGCTTATCGTATCCCGCGCGGACATTTTGGGCATTATGGTAACGGAAAAAATCGAAATGACGTATGGCGATAAATCCAAAGAAATCGAAATAAACGGGCTTCGTGAAGGCGACGTCGTAACATACGGCACCGACGGCGCAACATTCCCGCTTCAAAACGTCGATTTGTCGGCGCTCGACTGCGGCGAATACGGCTACTATGTCAGAATATCAAGGGGCGACAACTACAACCCGTACACGTCGTATAAAATCACGGTAAAGATAAATATGGCGACAGTTACCGCCACCGTTACACCCGACAAAGACACGTTGACATACGGCAATAATTTGCCGAGCCTTACCGCAACCATAAACGGCGAAACGTACACGATTGAAAGCGACAAATACGAATTGCACCTGGGCATGACCTCGATAACGGGCGACGTTGCAAATAACGTCGGCACGTATAATATCGAAAACGTGGATATTTCGGTCTTACGCGAAAAGTATCCCGAAAAGAATTACAATATTACGGTTGAAACCGTCGGCACGATTACAATTAACCAAGCGAAGCTCACGGTAACCGTTTTGCTGGACAAAACTGAACTCACGTACGGTGAAGATTCGCCAATAATAAGTTATACTTTTAGCGGGTTGAAATCTTCGGACAAGGAAGATGACTTCACGATTACCAAAACGGAACTTGCAGAAAAACTCGATGCGGGTACGTATACGGCGGCCGTAACCATTTCGGGCGACAAGACGAAGTTTTACGAAATCAACGTGAACACGGCTGATTTCACCGTAAAACAAAAAGATGCGACAATCACGATAAACAAAGTTGACGATATCGAATACGGCGACAAAGTGCCCGATTTGTCGGCAAAGGTTGAAGTTAAAGGCGTGCTTGACGGCGACAGCCTTTCATACACGCTTAACCCCAACTATGAGGTCGGCAATAAACCCGGCAAATATACCGCAAGCGTCGATTTTGACGAAAACGCCGCGGAAAACAAAAACTATGCAATCATCGCAACCGGCACAACGTTCACCGTCGGCACAAAGGATCTTACGATAAAACTCAATAATACGCCGACCGTTGCGGTCGGAAAAACCTACAAGGTCGAGGCAGAACACCTTGAAAAAATCGGACTTGTTGCGGGCGATACCGTCACGGAATCGGGATACGTCACGATAACAAAGGACGTCGCAGGCACATATAACGCAGACGATTTCGACAAATTCATTAGCGTTAAAAACGCCAAGGGTGAAGACGTTACCGCATGTTACGAAATCGCGTACGAAATGAGCGTTGAATTTGTGGAGGTCGGCGAATTCGCAATAGATTTCCCCAATGTAACGGTGCCGTACGACGGGCAGCCGCACGGCGTTAAGGTCACAAAGACCGACGACAGCAAAAACTACACGATAACGTACGGCACGACCGAAAACGATTGCACGCTTAATAATTCGCCCGAATATACAAACGCGGGCACGTACAAGATATACTTTAAGGTTGTTGACAACAAAACTCTCGCGGAGCATGTCGGATATGTTACGCTTACGATAAACAAGATAGCGGTCACCGTAACGGTTAAAGACGTCACGATAACTTACGGAGAAGAAATCCCCGCATTTTCGTACACCGTCACGGGGCTTGTAGAGGGTGAAACGCTTTCGGACGAAGCGGTTTACAGCGGCGCAGGCACGGATGCCGGCGTATACGATATTTCCGTTTCGGGACTTACCGCAAGCGATAATTATGCGGTGACTGTCAAGACCGGCATACTCACGATAAACAAAAAGACTGCCGAAGTCACCTGGACTAATGCGGAAAACTACGTTTATAGCCCCGCGGGACAGACTTTGCCCACGGCAACGTACGAAGGCAAAACCGCAAATCTTATATTCACAAAAGACGGCAAGGCTTGTGAGTTCAAAAACGCGGGCACTTATACGGTAACCATTAAGGAAGACAAAAACTATACCCTTTCGGGCGAAACTACAAAAACAATCGTTATCGAAAAAGCAACGTATACGTCTGTTACCGCGCATGAAGCGCTTTCCGGCATATACGATCCCAACAAAACGCTTGGAAATTACACGCTCGCAGAAGGATTTACCTGGGCTGACGCGAACGAAACCCCCGATTGCACAAAGACGGAGTACGCGGCGAAGTACAATATGGACTCCGACAACTACGAAGATTTTGCAACGACGGTAACGCTCGTTCTTCAAAAGGCGACGGTAGCGCTCGCACAAAACCTTTTCGAGTTTAACTTTGACGGCGCGTCGCACGAAATCGGCACGACCGTGAAGTACAATAACATCGAAGTAACGGAGCCTTACACCCTGACGTTTGAAAAGAATATGTTTTCCGATGCCGGCACGCACAAAACGACCGCGACGCTTACGGCGGACAACTTCGCTTTGTCCGACAACGTCGTTTACGTAAAGGTCAAAGGCGTGAAAGTCGGCAACAACTATTACACAATCGAAGACGCACTTGACGTCGCGACAAGCGGACAAACGATTTTCGTCTTGAACGACACGGCGTTTGCTTCGCAAGAGATTGCAGGCGTGCTTTACAACGACGTAAAATTCAAAACCGTCAAAACGGGCGTAACGCTGCTTCTGCCGTTTAACGAGAACGACACAGTCGGTCATATCGGCGCGGGCGAAGACGGAAGTGACAACTACAATGCAACAGCCGCGCTTACGGGAACTGCGCAACTTTATAAAACGCTCGTTATCCCCGAAGGCATTGAAGTTATCGTCAACGGAAAACTTATCGTCGGCGCGCAAACCGGCAAAATCGATGCAGGGACAAACCAAAATGCCGTATCGGGCAACTATTGCGAAATAAGTTTAGGCGGCACGATTACGCTCAACAACGCAACGCTTGAAGTGTACGGATATATCAAAGGAAACGGCGAAATTACCGCAAACAACACGACCGTGATTGAAAACCTGTATCTTTCGGGCTGGCTGGGCGGTTCCGAATCGGCTGCGCGTTATGTAGGCAATCGAGAAATCGGTGTAGGCGAAGCATTGGGTAACGAATTGAAAATAGATACCCCGAACATGTTTCCGTTCAGCCAATATGAATTAAGATCAATTCAGTCAAGAGTAATTATAAACAAAGGGAGCAAGTTGCAGGGATATACAAAAATTGCAACAGGAGAAGTTGATATTAAAATAGCTAAACTAAAAGCGCAGATTAATGAAGCATTACTTACTTTTATTTCTTCCGATGCAGGTAACGCGGCAAGCGGATTGTTCAGACTTGTCGGTAACAACAGCAAAATCGTAAAATCGATGAGCGGTGACAGAGTGAGATTCGATTTGCACGGTGAAGTAAATGATGGATACACGTCAATCAGTATAAAAGTAGTTAAGGCAACGGTTAAAATGGCTTCCGAAAAAGTTTTCTTCCCGATTGACGGTCGTACCGATATTACGCTCAAAAACGGCGCAACGTTTACGCAAAGTTATATGTTCAAAGCATTGCCGGGCGCAACGATTACCGTTGAAAGCGGCAGTGTTTACAATGTCAACGGAAAACTCGTTATGTACGATAGATCGTTTACTGAAAAAGGGTATCCCGGTGCGGCACGCGGCGACGCGAAACTTATTGTAAACGGCACAATGAACGTCAACGGCGCACTCGGCGGAAACGTAACGTCGGATAATGCCGGTACGGTTGCCGTAGGAGCAAACGCCACAATAACAAACATTAAATCGATAGAAGGAAACGGTTCATTGACAATAGACAAAGGAATGTTAATCAATGCAAAAGTAATATTGCACTTTACCGAATCCGGCAGTGTTACCAAATCGCTGGTGTTTGTAAATGCGGGCAACTCGACGGTTGCGGCGGCGACAAACAAAACCTATAATTACAACAACGGAACGTGGCAATAACCGCGCCCCATCTCAAAAAACAAAGTATGCGTCCGAAAGGGCGCATATTTCTTTGAAAATCGCTTGCAACTTTTCCCCCGCGGTGATAATATATCGTGAGAAAATTCAAGGTGAACTAATGAAAAAACCGCTTAAAAAAATTCCGAAGACCGCGGAACTTATGTGGGTGCTGGGCATATTCCTTGTCGCGCTTGGCGTGACGATGAGCAAGAAAGCCGATCTCGGGGTTTCGATGATTGCCGCGCCGACGTTTATCGTGTACGAGGCGATAAGACCGCTGTGGGCAGTGTCGGTGGGCACGGTTGAATATCTTGTGCAGGGCGCGATTCTCCTTATAATGTGCGCCGTCGTGCAACGGGTGAACTGGCGATACCTGCTGGCGTTTGCGGTGGCGGTGATATACGGCTACGTGATGGACATGTGGATGCTGGTTTTCAAAAACGTCGTGCTCACAGAAGCGTACTTAAAATGGATTATGCTTATCGCGGGCGACGTGATGACGGCGGCGGGCGTGGCGTGCTTTTTCAGGACGTATATGCCGCTTCAGGTGCACGAACTTTTCGTTGCGGAACTGTCCGACAGATATTCCCTGAAAATAAACAGGGTGAAACTCGTTTTCGACTTATCTTTTCTGGTGCTGTCCGTGGTGCTTGCTCTTACGATATTCAGGGACGCGAATACCTTTGACTGGAAAAATATCGCCACGACAAGTTATCATAGCCTGGGGCTTGGGACGATTGTCACGACGTTGATAAACGCCCCGATAATCGCGGTAATCGGGAAAGGGCTTGACAAAGTTTTCGACTACACCCCGCTTTTCCCTAAACTTGAAAAGCTGATAGGCCGCAAAAAGAAAACGGACGCGCCGACCGAAACGGAACAAAATACCCCAAAAAACGAACAAACCCCGCCATCGGACGAACAAGCCGCAAACGAACAAACCGCAAACGACGAGAAAGAATAAAACCTAAAAAACCCTCGCAAAATCGCGAGAGTTTTTAATTTGAAAAATCTTCCGAGAGTTAAAATCCCCCGAAAACGGGGAAATTTAGATGAGATTGTGTTTTTCTCGGCAGGTTCTGAAAAATCCTAGTGTACGCGTCGCACACTTCGCTTTTGAAATCACGTTATCGGGAGCGATAACGCTCACTCTTTTGCTTGTGTGCGCCTTTTCCCCAAAAGTACAAAAGTATCTTTTGGGGTCCCCTTTTCTCACAAATTTTCGGGTTCTGTCGAAAAGGCAAAATATCGCTAAATTTCCCCGTTTTCATCTTGACGTTTGTTTTCTATGATATTCAAAACTACGGTTATCGACGGCACGATTACCGCAAACAAGCAAAGTTCGACAACGGTGTTGATTGCAACCACGCTTGACAAAAGCCACTTGAAATTTATGACAAGTCCGTCGTAGTTTTTGCCGTGCGCGAATGCCAGAAACATTGAAAGGAACAATATCGTGTTGGTGATAACGCCGCAAATCGTTGAAAAACAGCCGATTGCAAAGTTCACGGCGCGTTTTTGTTTTTCGGTGCGCGGTTTTGTCGATTTCGCCGCCGCCTTGCTCAGCCCTTTGTATACGAGCGCGCAGACAGTGCCGCACAATATGCGCGGAAGCACCGATACGAGCGGGTTTATCGCAACGGCGTACATGGGAATACTGCCCGAATAAATAAGCGCGATAAACAAACTTACAAGCCCGAATACGCCGCCCGAGATCGCGCCGAATTTCACGCCGTAAACCTGTCCGCAGACGAAGACGGGAATAAGCCCCAGCGCAAAACTTATCGGCAGCCCGAATTTTTGTATGATTTCCGCAAGAGTCTGCAACACGACGACAAGGGCAAGCGTTATCCCAAGCGTCGCGATTTCTTTGTTTTTCTTGTGATTTTCAACGTTGTTCATAAACGTTATTATACAAATATTTTCAAAAATGAAAAGCAAAAGCGCTTACAATTTATTCAAACGTCGATGTGGAGTTCAACAAAAACGCTTTCAGCTTCTCGGTTTTGGGATTGTCAAAGATTTCGTCGGGCGTGCCGTATTCGGCGACTTCGCCGTCCGCCATAAACACGACGCGGTCGGCAACCTTTCTTGCAAAGTCCATTTCGTGCGTTACGATAATCATTGTACTGTCGCCTTTAAGCCCCTTTATGACTTTCAGGACTTCGCCCGTAAGTTCGGGATCGAGCGCGGACGTCGGCTCGTCAAAGCACAAGATATCGGGGGAGAGCGCAAGGGCTCTTGCGATTGCGACGCGCTGCTGTTGTCCGCCCGAAAGTTCGCAAGGGTATGCCGCGCATCTGTCCAGAAGCCCGACCTTTGAAAGAGTCTCTTTCGCGCGGGCGTCGATTGCCGAAAACTCGGCTTCTTTAAGTTGTTTTTTTTGCAAACTCAACGCTTTACCGCGCACTTTTTGCTGTTTTAACTCCTTAATTTGCTGTTTTATCTTGTCTTTTGCCAGTAGTTCCGCAGATATTTTCACGTTCTTCAAAACGTTCATATGCGGGAACAAATTGAACTGCTGGAACACAAGCCCGAAGTGCAGCCGTTTTTTCCGAAGGTCGTTGTATTTTTCGTTTTTGTCGCTTGCACCGTCGAAAAGAGTTTCGCCGTCAACGATGATTTGTCCGTCGTCGGCGGTCTCCAAAAAGTTCAAGCACCGAAGAAGCGTCGTCTTTCCGCTGCCCGAGGAGCCGATAATCACCACGACTTCGCCTTTGTCCATTTCAAAATTTATGCCTTTCAGCACTTCCTGCGCGCCGAACGATTTTTTCAGATTTTTAACTTCGAGAATTGCCATTTTTTATACCTTATAATAGTCCAGCTTCTTTTCGATGTAGCGGAAAAGAAGAGTGAGCAGTCCGCTGAATACGAGATAAAATACGCCCGCATAGAAAAGCGGCCACAACACGACGTAATTGTTGACGATTTGCTCGCTGAATTTGATGAGTTCCACAACGCCGATGACGCGCGCAAGTGACGTGTCCTTGACAAGCGTGATTATTTCGTTGGACATCGGGGGCATAATGCGCTTCACGACCTGCGGCAGGGTTACGTAAAAGAATGCCTGCGATTTCTTCATGCCTAAGACCGCCGCCGCTTCCGTTTGTCCGCGCGGTATCGACTGGATCCCGCCGCGATAAATTTCCGAAAAGTAGCAGGCGTAGTTTATCACAAACGCCACGAGTACCGCCGTAAATCGCGATTGCATCGGATAATCGAACAAAAGTCCCGGCACGTAAAATACCACGATGATTTGAAGCATAAGCGGCGTGCCGCGGATAATCCATACGATAAGTTTTGAAAGATATTGAAGCGGTTTGAACTTCGACATCGAGCCGAAACAGACGATAAGCCCCAAAGGCACGGACAGGACAAGCGTCAGAATAAACAGAAGACACGTTGTCCCGAATCCCGTGAAAAGTTGCCTCGTCACTTCCGAAAATGAAATTGTTGTTGCCGATAAAACCATATTTATAAGTCCGTAAAAAAGGTAGATTTCGCCGTTTGCACGGCGAAATCGAAAAAGTATTTTTTTGTTTAATTATTTTATGCCGAGAATTTCCTTTGCGGCGTCTTCGCCTGCCGAGCCGTCTTCCGCCACGATGCGCGCTTTTTTCAAAGCGTCGTAGGAGTTGTATTTATCTTTGTCGGCTTTTCTGATGACGGCGCATTGTTTGTTTTCAAGGTAGTTCATCGTTATCGACCATTGTTCGGCACGCGCCGGCGTTACGGTCAGACCGTTCCATACGCAGTCGATGTTTGTCGATTGCATATCGGTTTCCTTGTTGCTCCAATCGATAAGTTTGAATTCAACCTTGATGTTTGTGCCGAGGTCACTGTTGATTTTTGCAAAGACCGCTTTTGCAAGGTCGGTGTCGAATCCGCCCGTCGTTTTGTCGCCCGAGCCGAGAGCCATGGGCGCGTTCAAGGTGAATCCGATGACGATTTTGCCTTTGTTTTTGATATAGTCAAGTTCCGTATTGTCCGCTTCGCCCGTGGGTTGGGTGTAGGTCAGGTCAAGAGTTGCGCCGTCGATGCCGTAGTTTTTGGCAATTTCCTTATATTTGGTGTCTTTGAGGTCGACAAGTGCCTTGTTTACAAGGTCGGTGAGCGCGTTGTATTTGCCGTCGGCCGCTTTTCTGAAAGCGATGCCGTAGTATTCTTTTTCAAATTCCACGTCGGCGATCGTCAGATTTTTCGCCATTGCGGAGTCGACGCTCAGAAGATAGTTCGCCATCGTGTAGTCCATTATGCCAACGTCGGCGGTTTTGGCGTTGAGTTCCTTGAAAACGTCTGCCTGCGCCGAGAGCGCGGTGTAGCCGGGTTTTGTTTCCTTGTTGCAGGCTGCAAGCGCAAACGCCATCACGAAAACTATTGAAATAATCGAAACAATAACGGTGATTTTCTTTTTCATGTTTTTACCTCGGTTTAATGCGTTAGTAATTTAGCGTAGTAAAGTGTTATGAATGGATAATACCATATAAAAAAGGTTTTGTAAAGCAAAAAACAAACATTTTCAAAAAATTTT
>ULUT01047962.1_pt1 | contig 14935 bp, 8 predicted proteins | sample 1958691 | NCBI WGS metagenome assembly ULUT01 (sample SAMEA4835766, study PRJEB28245) | human gut metagenome | biome: gut microbiome; material: fecal sample | place: Denmark | collected 2008 | reverse complement strand
ATGGCCGCCGTATTAGCCTTGCCGGACGCGACGGTTGAGGAAATTTGCGCAAGCATCAAGGACGAGGTAGTGGTTTGCGCTAACTATAATTGCCCGGGCCAATTGGTAATCTCCGGTTCTATCCCCGGTATCGATCAGGCTTGCGAGAAGTTATTGGCCGCAGGCGCTAAGCGTGCCTTGAAGTTGAAAGTAGGTGGAGCATTCCATTCTCCATTGATGGAACCGGCTCGTACGGAGTTGGCTGCCGCTATCGAGGCTACGACGATCAATAAACCTTCTTGCCCGGTTTACCAGAACGTAAGCACGAAAGCCGAGACTTGCCCGGAAACAATTAAGGCTAACTTGATCGCACAGTTAACCGCCCCGGTACGTTGGACCCAAAGCGTACAAAACATGATTGCCGACGGTGCCACTCATTTCATCGAGTTAGGCCCGGGTGCCGTTCTTCAGGGATTGGTTAAAAAGATTAATAAGGAAATGACTACGGAAGGTATGAAATAATTTACCTTTCAATGTAATAGGATAAAAGTCCGAAAAGGATGGAGGGTGATTTCCCTCGTCTTTTCCGGACTTTTTTATATACGATGATGATTCGAAAAGATCTTGAATGCTAAACTAATCAAAGGCCAACGTTGTTTTATACTATAAACACAATTCAGAATATAGAAAATGGAAACAGTACAACAGAAAAATAGGATTATCCTACTTTGGCCGGATGGAGCGCCCACTAGTAATGGATTGGCCGGCGTAGAATTGGAAGATGCCCCGAATGCCATATCCAATATATCGAATCCTTCCTTATTGGTTTATCCGGCGACGAAGCCGAATGGCAAGGCGATCTTGATGTGTCCGGGTGGCGGACTTTCCAAGATTTCGATCGGACATGAGGGGCGTGATATGGCCGCATGGTTTAACGCGCAAGGTATTACTTATGCCGTATTGAAATACCGGATGCCGAACGGACATAGGGAAGTCCCTCTGGACGATGTTCGCCAAGGTCTCCGCATCCTCCGTAATTACTCGGAAGAGTGGAAGATTACGAAGGTCGGTGTCATGGGTGCCTCCATTGGCGGTTATATCGCCGGGCATACCGCAATATTCGGGGTAGACGACGCACGTCCGGATTTCCAAATACTCCTTTATCCGGTTATCAGTATGCTACCTCATTTAACGCACCTTAAATCGAGGGAACGGCTATTAGGAGCGAATCCCACGCATGAGGAAGAGGAAGCTTTCTCTCTGGAATTACACGTAAACTCACTGACACCTCCCGCTTTTATAGCGTTGGCTTCGGATGACGAGGCGATTAGCCCGGAGAATAGCGTGCTTTATTATCTTGCTTTACTAAAGAACAAGGTGTCCGCCTCCTTGCATATTTACCCAAAGGGCGGCCATAGTTTTGGGTTCCGGGACAACTTCGTATACAAACGTCAATGGACTGACGAACTGGAGAAATGGCTAAGCACGATTGAATAAGAGACTCGGGTTAAAACCCGAAGTCTCCGTGATCCTCGTCCGCTGCTTCCTCCTCCGTTCCTTTTATATAAATAAAGTCATCTCCCTGACGGATGCAAGAAGAGACTGGTATTTTCTCACTTAAACGTTTCAAGGCTTCTTGATCTTTCACGTAAATCAAGGCTTGATAATCATCGGCCTTCCTATCTCCGACGAACCAGACTCCCGTGAACGGGCAATCTTCCAGCAATTCAGCCAAAGACGTACTGGCGCTTGAGACAGAGATTGGACCTCGCAAATATTTCACCGCACCCGAATAAGGGGAACGAATCCCAAGTATCTCCGGAATTTGAGGAGCCTCCTTACCATCCATCGGTAAATAAAGACGGATCAATTCGTCTACCGCATCCTTAGCGGCCGAGGAACCGGAAGAGAAAACCACCGATACATACTTATTCCCTACCACGGCTTGTAACTGATAGGGAGATAAACAATCAATACATCCCAAGGCATCAGTCCGTTCGCATTTAAATATATGCAAAGAGTAAATACCAAACGCATCCTCGGGGCTAGGCATCTCGTAAATCTCTAGGGTATAATCCTCTCCTTTGTAAACGACATCTCTTGCCGTTAACCGGGAAACGCCATACTCCAAAAACTGCTCGGCCCCTCCATTCATGAAACCATAAAGCCCGGAACCGGTAAATACACGCTCCCGCTTTACCTGTACCCCATCCTGTGCCCATAACAGAACCGGAAAGCAAAGAAAGAGACAACAACGTATCAAACCTCTCATAAATCAATCTCCTTTAAATCCACTTTACTTCGGTCGGCAATCCCGAGCTTTATCTCTTCCGCCAATTCCAAGAAACGCCGGCTACCGGGCTTTTCCTGTTTTTGTATCCCCTCCTCGATCCGCTTAGCGAGTACCATATCGAAACCGACACTATCCACGGCTACCGCATCCGAGCCGAGCAGCAACGCATTGTATTGGCAAATGAACTGGGGATTGGCCTCCGGGCCACCCTCAAAACAGCCTTTCAGCGCATCCACGATGTTCAATACCACCTTATCACGAAGAGGCGGGAAAGCACAAGCATAAGCGCAGGTCTCATGCCATAATTCTTTATGAAGCCTGCTCGTATTCGAGATAGATCCGAACGCTAGGTTCTTCATGCAGGAAGTGATCGAGACTCCGGCGTTTTTCAATACAGGGATATTGATGATCTTAGTCACCATTTCCGTACAGATCTTAGAGAAATAAGACTCCTCTCCCGAGTTAATCATATAGGGCATCGTGTAGGCATCGTATTCCTCCACTATAGCCGCCCGGAAATATTGACTGCGGTCGATACGGTTCTCTCCGTAATACTTTCCATCGGCATCGATATAACTACCGTTCTCGTCTTGATATTCCGTTCCAAGTATACGGATACCGGGATAATTCTCCTCCGTAAAGCCGGACTCTTTTAAATCGACCTCACGACGGTCCCAAATAATAAGATTCTTCCGGGGAATACCTGCTTCCTCCAATTGCTTGATAACGGATTGGGTGACCGCATGTGAAGTAGACAAGAGCTTTCCCGCTATCGGATTTACTTTCAAGCCAATGACATCTTCCGGCCCGACGAAGCGCAGCCAAGCCGCTTTCAGATCACTCTCGCCGGTCAGATATAACATTCCGGATTTAAGCATCTCGTAGGCTACGGCCTCAGATGGTTTACCATCCACGACACCATGGGCGGAATTCATCTTGACTACTTTTCCGGGATATTTACCCGGCATGGAATATTCGTTACGAGGAATAGCCAATGCCTGTTTCACATTGGTTTGGGGCTTCATTTTCTCCGAAGCCAAAGAAGAGGCCGCTTTCGCCACGGGAGTAAGCGCCGCCCCTACACCGCCTAAAGCGATAGATCGAAAGAAGTTACGTCTTTTCATGGGGATATAGGTTCACATTATATTCGTACCAAAGATAGTGAAATATATCCATAAAAAACGGTGCCACACAAGTAAATGCGTGACACCGAAAAAGTATATATAAAACAGACCAAGCAGGTTCGCTATTTAGCGTTCCACCAAAGTGGAGTAGTCGTCAAGTCCGGGCCGCCCAAAAGCTGGAGAGCTTGCGCATAACCCACTTGATTATTCGTTTGGATATTCGCCGGATAACGATAACGTTTCGGGTAGAAATCCCAACGGCATTCCTTAGAGGTAGCGACCGTCAAAGGAACTTGATTCAATGGGTTGTAATCCTTCTCTACCGCTTGGTTCTCGAAGAAAGGAAGACCTAAACGACGATGATCGCTCCAAGCCTCTTCCGGCAACCAAGGAACTTGCGCTATATATTTCTGGGTGATAATCTTCGTCAGAGCGTCATTATTATAAGCGCCATTCCGGTAGATCGAGTTATGGGGATATTCATACGTACGGCTTTTTACCTCCTTCGTATATGGGTCCGTATAACGGATCGTATACGATTTCGCCTCTGTCGTATGGTCGAAAGCGACGGAAGTACCTACACGGTTGTATTTCTGAGACGATAGGTAATCGCCGACTTGGCTCAATAAGCCATGATACTCAAAACTAGCCGTAACACCAGACTCATAATTGGATTTAGCCGTTCCCGGAACTTTCCAGCCTTTCACCGCAGCCTCCGCCAATAAGAAGTAACTTTCCCACGGGCCGAAGAAGACACGCTTATTGGTGCTCATTCGATATTGTTTCGACATAGAGGGATAATTATAATTCTTACCTGTCAGCTCACTTACCAGACCGGCTTTCACGTCCCATTCTCCGGCGACCCAAGTGCCCCACGTATATTTCGGATCGATCGTCAACATATTCTGAGTATTATTCGCCGGATTCTTCAAGTGAACCGGCTTCACCTCGCTGGCCGCACCGATATAATCGGAATAAACCACACCATCATCCCAGCCTACTACACTAAACAACTTCGGGGCACGGGGATCTACATATTGAGGTATACCGTCGAAATAGAAACCGGCGCACGGATCATTCGTTGTCAGCGGGAAGTGCTGGTTCAAATACAAACCTTGATAATCGTACGGATTCTTCAAATGGCTTTTTAAGGAGTCCGGCAACGGAAATTCCTGTCCACCCAAACCAACTACCAAGTTCTTAAACGTCACGGACATTGCCTGCCCGTTCCAAGGACGAGACATCACGCTCGTCAGCTCATCCCAACCCTCTTTCTCCTGCACGGAAGCGATATCGGTTGGCTCGGAAATAAATGTCTTAGAGGCGGCATCCTCAAATTCCGCTTTCGCTAAGGCAGGATCGACAGCCGAGATACGCATCGCCAAACGCATACGCAAGGAGTTGGCGTACTTCTTCCATTTCGCAACATTTCCCGCATAGAAAGCATCCTCGTTAGCCATAGCGGACATATCCAAGGAGGGGTCTAACGCAGACTCAGCTTCCCGTAATTCTTTCAATATAAATTGATAGATAGCCTCTACACTATCGTACTCAGCCGGTACACCGGAGAAAGCGGCCAACGCAGGGATCGGCCCGAAACCGTCAGCTACTTCCGAGTTCAAGTAAGCACGCCAGATACGGGACATCTGGATCACGTTCTTATAATAAGGATAGGTATCCGCCTCGCCATTGGCAACCATCTGCTCTCCTAACTGGATCGCTTTGGTCACTTGGTTCAGCCAACCCACGGCGTAATCGTTACTCAAGTAGGTAGTACTATAATCATTGTTATCCGTACCGATCGTAAAACCACTTCCCCTATTGAAACGGGAAGCACGGTCCCAGTACAAGATAAAGATACGCTCGGCTATCTCTGGGTTCATCTGGTCTCCCATGATAGAGGCATTCAGGAACCATTGGGGCTTCACCTTATCCTCTCCCACAAGATTCGGGTCCTCATTGATCTCCTGAAAGTCATTACAGGAAGAAAGAAGAGCGGCCACCGATACCAGTCCGGTAAAAAGTATATTTCTTGTTTTCATCTTCATCATTTTTATCGTAATTCAAATTATCATGTATTCCATTAGAATCCCACGGTTACATTAAACGTATAGGAACGGCTGGTCGGCGCGGCTCCATTCTCGAATCCGGTAGCGTTGGTATTCGTGGCGGCAACGGACTCGGGGTCGATACCCGGCAAGTTATAATGGATCATCCAAACATTGTTACAAGTAGCGGATAGACGTACACGCTGGAAAGGCGTTTTCTTCAACATCTGTCGATTGAACTCGTAGCCAAAGGTGATATTACGCAAACGGACATTGGTGGCGCTATAGGTATAAACCTCTGGTAAACCATAATTTCCGGTAGACCCAATACGTTCCCAATAGTTCTGGGGAGTGACGGCGACCGTATTCTCCGCATAACCACTGCCCTGTTGAACCACGGTATTCGGTACCACGAATTCGGCACGATCACCATTCACCACTGTTCCGGCGGCGTTACCCCGGGTATACAGGTTGGAGGCTGTCGCCGAATAGATGCTACCACCGATACGGAAGTCTATCAAGAAGCTCAGGTTAAAACCTTTATAAGAGAAATTATTGGTCCAACCCATCATCCAATCCGGACTCTGGTTTCCTACTTTCGACTTCTCGGTAGAGATCAAAGGCAAACCGTCATCACCTACGACGATCTTTCCATAGTGAGGACTATTCTCATCGGTCACACGCATAAAGGTCTGCCCGTAGATCTCACCATAATAACCACCTACCGGAGCTACGATCTGGATAGCGTCGAACGTCTTTATATCATATAGATTCACGCCCTCGTATAATTCTTTGATCTTATTCCGGTTCAAGGAGAACTGCGCCGTAGAGCTCCAGCTCAATCCGGCGGGATTGTCTAGAATCGTACCGTTCAAGGAGATCTCCAAACCCTCGTTCTGAATGTTACCCGCATTAATCTTACGGGAAGCATAGCCGGAGAACGGGTCCATCGGTAAATCCAGTAACTGGCGGGTAGCGTTGGACTTATACCAAGCGGCATCCAAGCCCAATCGGTTATTGAAGAAACGGATATCGAAACCGGCCTCCCATGATTTAATCAACTCACTACGTACGTCCGAGTCGTAAAGTACCTTACCCGGTTTCGCCGTCGTATTCCCGTTGGGGTCCTTGCCTACAGAGTAGAAGTTATATAATTGATACGGGTCCAAGTCGTTACCTACCTCAGCGAAGGAGGCACGTACCTTAGCGAAAGAGAACCAATCCGGCATGCTTCCGCCAATCTTCGGCAACATATCGGAGATCACCGCGGAGAAGCTGACAGACGGATAGAAATAAGAGCGGTTGGCTTTCGACATTGTAGACGACCAATCGTTACGTGCCGTAACATCCAAGAACAGATAACCATCCCAGTTCAACTGCAACGACCCGTACAAGGAATTCATACGACGGCGGATCAACTCGGAAGTGACTGTTGGCTTATTCACGCCATTATTCAGCGAGAACAAGTTCGGCACCAACAACTCTCCGGCAGAAGCGTTCATCTTATTACGCTGCTGGAGCATCAAGTTACCACCGAAAGTAACGAAGCCTCCCAGCCGATCGATCAAGTTATCCTTCCGGGCCGTAGCCAAGAAACTGAAGTTATTCTCATAGAAGGTCTCCGATCCCTCGGTATACAGACCTCTCGGACTGGTATTACCACCGGCATATACTTTCTCGCTCTTCGTCGTGGTATAATAATCCGTACCACCTCTCAACTCAATATCGAACCAATCGGTCGGGGCATATTTCAAGGAGATATTTCCTAACAAACGGTTACGGGTATCCTCGTTCTGGCGATAACGGGTCACCCAATAAGGGTTCTCCTGCGGATTCTTGGAGGCGTCATACCAAATCATATTGCCTTGCTCATCCACGTCATCCTCAAACTCACGGATATTCAAGGAACGAGGCAGGTTATAGATCGTATTGAAAGCGTTCGAGGGATTCACGCCCTGAATCGGGCGGTTATGTGCGTTTTGATTGATATAATTCACCTTGGCATCTACTTTCCACTTATCCGCCTCATCTAGGAAAGTAGTGGCACGCAAGGTAATATTCGTCTTGTTTAGTTTTGAGCGTGGGGTGATGCTAGCATCGTCGGAACGGTTTACGGAGGCGAATACCGCCGTACCCTTTGTGTTCTGCTGGAAGCTGACACCCTCGTTAAAGGAGGTTCCGGTACGGAAAAAAGCGTCGATATTATCATATGTATGCAGAGGGATTTGGTTGCCTCTCCAATCGGTTACCATTTGTCCCGTGGCTTTCGGTCCCCAGCTAAGGCGGGATTGGTTATCGTAAACGCCCACGGAGCCTTGTCCGAAGTCGTTCTGTAAATCAGGTTTCAGGAAAATCGTCTCGGCGGTGATACCGGCGTTGATCGTAATACCGAGTCCCTCGTTCTTACGTCCGGACTTGGTAGTGATCAAGATCACGCCGTTACCGGCACGTGAGCCATAAAGGGCGGCGGCGGAAGCACCCTTCAATACCGTCATGGACTCGATATCTTCCGGGTTGATATCCGAAAGACCGTTACCCATATCCGCTCCGGAGTTACCCCATACATCATCCACGCCACCGGTGAAGTTATCCATCGGGGTACCGTCTACGACGATCAAGGGCTGGTTGCTACCCGTCAATGAGTTATTACCACGAAGTACGATCTTAGAGGACCCTCCTACGCCATTGCTTGAACGGACGATCTGCAAACCGGAAACCTTACCGGAAAGGGAGTTCGCCAAATTCGGCTCACGGGAGGCCAAGAGGTCGTCCCCTTTCAACTCCTGCATGGCATAGCCCAAGGCTTTCTTATCTCGTTTCATACCCAAGGCAGTCACCACCACCTCATCGAGTTTCTGGGTATCTTCCACGAGTTTAACCGTAATCTCGGACTGGCCGGTATATGGGATGTCTTGCGAGGTATAACCGATAAACGATATCTGTATGATATCCCCTTTCTTCACGTTATCCAAAGTAAAATGCCCGTCCAAGTCGGTCATAGTACCATTGGTAGTTCCTTTCACGATTACGGACGCCCCGGTAACGGGTCCTAAGGCATCCTCAACTATTCCCGACACCTTTGCGTTTTGCTGGGAAATGTCAACCTTCGGAATCCCGGGCATAGGCGTGGCGTATAAGTTTCCCGAGAACCCAAGCGCCCCTACCAACAGGATTAAGCTGACTGGTCTGAATCTTTTCAACATAACTACTGTTTTTTGTTTATTTTGATAGACAATGTTTTAGTTTTTGCGTCAACGAATGTCATTTATCCTGTATAAACATAAAAAGGGCAGATATGTTTTGAGTTTAACATATACAAGAGGTAACTGGTGAGGATACCGCAACTACTCTCTCCTTACAGACAAAACGAATAAGAGTTATCCTTACTAACATCCATAAAAAATTGATTTACAGAAATTTTAACCAAAGGATAACCAAACCGTAAAAGAGGCAGGAAGCCGTTAGTTATTCACTTCAGAAGCCAATAAAAGTTCCAGTTTACCCATACAAATCATCACCACAAAAAAAAGAAGGCGTACCGACATTTACATCGATACGCCCTTTTCTCGTAAGAATATTATTCTCTATAATTTCCGAATCAGTTACAATACAAAGTTGTCAAAAGACAAGAAAAGACAAGAAAAGACAAGAAGTAGATATCTTTATTTCCTATAAAGTCTAATAAGCATGAATAGTAATCGTCAGCACATCACCATTCTTGTCTGTGACACAAAAAACAGCCGAGTCCCCTTTACTTGCACTCTGTGTCCAAATTAACGCAAAACGTCCAGACCCACCGGGATTAAATTGAATATAGTCACTACCACTCATTTTTTGCCACAAGAAATCTCCAGTAGAAGGTTGAGTAAAACGAATTTCCACTGATTTCCCAGCTTCAATACCAATTGAAGTACTAGTCCTAGGTTCTCCATCCGCAAAAAGCGCTAGATTACCACTGTCTTTTACATAATAACCATCTATTTGGGCATTGCAAAAAACACTAATTGTTCCAAATAAAAACAATACCATTAATAACTTTCTCATAACTGTAAAATTTAAAAGTTTAACATTAAAAACATAAATCCTCACGTTGAATGATGATACATCCCAACGTGAGGATTCCTATTATTTTGCAGTAAAAATACTATTCATATTATTTCATATTCCACCACAAAGAAGTTGTCGTCATGTTCGGACCACCAAGTCTTTCTAAAGCTTGGTTATACCCTTCCAAGTTATTGGTTTGAAGAACTGCCGGGTAACGAAGACGCTTCGGGTAGAACTCTACTTTACATTCCTTGCAAGTAGCAGGAATTAACAACACTTGGTTAGTTGGATTGTAAGCAGCCTCTACAGCTTGATTCTCGAAGAACGGCAAACCTAAACGACGGTGATCAGACCACACTTCCAAAGGCAACCAAGGATTCTGAGCGATGAACTTCTGCGTAATGATCTTAGTCAATGCATCATTATTATACTGACCATTCTTATAGATCGTATTTTTAGGATACTCATAAGTCGTTGTCTTATTCTGTTTCGTATATGCATCGTAATAGTTGATCGTATAAGCCTTAGCCTCTACCGTATGATCGAAAGCTACAGATGTTCCTACACGGTTATAAGCCTTAGATTGCAAATATTCTAAGAGTTTATCGGAAACACCGTTATATTCAAAACTAGCGGCGATACCTTTCTCATAATTATCCTTTGCGCTACCCGGAACATTCCAACCATAAACCGCAGCTTCCGCTAACAAGAAATAACTTTCCCACGGGCCAAACCATACACGTTTGTTCGTGCTATGACGGAACTTATCAGCCAAAGAAGGGAAGTTGTAGTTATAACTTGTATAGTCACCAACTAAACCGGCCTTATCGTTCCAGTTTCCGGCAACAACGGTCGTCCAAGAATATTTCATGGGAAGTTTTACTTCCGGCGCGGAAACTTTTTGTCCGGTCAGCACATCCGTATAATCTCCCGCAATCAATGTTATCTCATCCTTTACCTCGGAAGCAGCACCTATATAAGAAGGATAAACCACTCCGTCATCATACCCCGGAATGCTATACAACTGAGGCGCACGAGGATCGATATATTGTGGGATACCATCGAAAAAATAGCCCGCACAAGGATCATTTGTGGTTGTTGGGAAATGCAGGCTGACATTCTGGCCTAAGTAAGTATAAGGATCTTTCAAATTGGATTTCAACTCATCAGGAACAGGAAATTCCACACCGCCTAGTCCCACTACGAGATTATTGAAAGTAGTAGACATCGCTTGGTTATTCCAAGTTCTTGTCATGACACCTGTATACGGATCCCATCCATCTTTCTCCGCAACCTGGGCGATATCATCCATAGAGGCGATAAACTCACCCTTGGCAGCATCCTCAAACTCAGCTTGCGCCAAAGAAGGATTGACCGCAGTCAAACGCATCGCTAGACGCATACGCAAAGAGTTTCCATACTTTTTCCATTTCTTTATGTCACCACCAAAAAACGGATCATATTTGGACATCGCACTCATATCAATGCTCTCATCCAAAGAAGCGACCGCCTCTTTCAACTCTTTCAATATATAGGTATAGATATCCTCCACCTTATTATATTCTCCAGGAACACCGGTAAAAGCAGATAACGCCGGTATCGGGCCAAAGTTATCAGACAATTCAGAGTTCAAATAAGCTCTCCAAATACGAGCCATATTCGGGATATTCCGATAATAAGGATAGGCATTATCCACATCTAATTTGATTTTCTCCTCTCCGACCTCTATCGCTTGATTCGCCTTATTCAACCAACCTACACCATACGAGTTCGAAGTCAAGTATAATCTATTATAGTCATCATTATCCGTACCGATTGCGAAACCGCTACCCCGATCAAAACGAGCAGCCCGCTTCCAATACAAAATAAAAATACGTTCTGCTATTTCAGGGTTCATTTGAGCATCTCCAATGGAGCCATTCAAGAACCATTCCGGTTCCACTTGCTCCAAATCAGCCTTATTCGGGTCTTTGTTGATATCCTCAAAGTCATTACAACTTGTAACCGTTGTCAATGAAGCGACCGCCAAGGCTCCTAATATAATGATATTTTTCGTTTTCATATTATCTCCTTTCTATTAGAATCCTACAGTTAAATTAAATGTATAAGAACGATTTGTAGGCGCGCCACCATTCTCGAATCCTACCGCATTCGTATTTGTAGCTGCCACAGATTCAGGATCGATACCCGGCAAATGAGAAACAATCATCCATACGTTATTACAAGTCGCGGACAGACGCAACTTTTGGAACAGGGTTTTCTTCAACAAATTCTTATTGAACGTATATCCTAAAGTAATATTTCTCAAACGGATATTCGTAGCGTCATACGTAAACACCTCCGGCAAACCATAGTTTCCTGAAGAAGCGATACGCTCCCAATATCTTTGAGGCGTAACAGCGACATCATTCTTCACATACTCATCACCTTTTTTCATGATTGAGTTTGGAACCACGAAATCAGCACGATCACCATTCACGACCGTTCCGGCAGCGTTACCATTCTTATGCAAAGAAGAAGTCGTCGCCGAGTAAATCTCACCACCTATACGGAAGTCGATCAAGAAACTCAAATCAAAACCCTTATAAGAGAAATTATTCGTGAGACCAAGCATCCAATCCGGGTTCTGATTACCGATCAACTCTTTATCTGTCGTAATCAAAGGAAGACCATCTTCACCTACCACGACCTGCCCATTGTGGCGAACAAATTTCTGTCCATAAATATCACCATATTTACCACCTTCGGTAGCGGCAATCTGTAAGACATCCACAGTCTTGATATCATAGACAGTCACCCCTTCGGTTAATTCCAAGATCTTACTTCTATTCAAAGAGAAATGAGCTTGCGCATCCCAGTTAAACCCACTAGCAGTCTGCATAATAGCACCATTCAACGAAAGTTCGAAACCTTGGTTCTGGATATTACCCGCATTCACTTTTCGAGATTCATATCCGGAAAAAGCATCCATCGGAATATTCAGCAACTGATTGGTCGCATTTGTCTTATACCAAGCGGCATCAATACCAAAACGGTTATTGAAGAAACGTAAGTCGGCACCAACCTCCCAAGACTTGATCAACTCACTCTTAACCGAAGAGTCAAACAAGGTACTTCCGGCAGAAGCCATACTATTACCATTAGCATCCTTAGAAATTGTATATACATTATATAACTGATAAGGATCCAAATCATTACCTACCTCAGCGAAAGAAGCACGCACCTTCGCGAAACTAAACCAATCAGGCATACTTCCTCCGTTTTTCTGTACCATATCAGAGATTACAGCAGATAAGCTAACAGAAGGATAGAAATAAGAACGATTCTCTTTTGACATAGTGGATGACCAGTCATTACGTGCCGTAACATCCAAGAACAACCAACCATCCCAGTTCAACTGGAGAGATCCGTACAAAGAGTTCATTTTACGCTGAGTCAAAGAAGATGTAATAGAAGGTTTATCAACACCATTATTGACATCAAACAAATCAGGAACCAACAACGTTCCCGCACTTGCATTCATTTTGGTACGTTTCTGCTGCATGATGTTACCACCAAATGTAACAAAACCACCCAATTTGCTGATCAAATCATCCTTACGCGCCGTAGCCAAGAAGCTAAAGTTATTCTCATAGAATGTCTCAGAACCTTCAGAATAGCTACCTTCCGGCTTCGTATTACCTCCTGAATATAACTTTTGAGTAGTCGTGGTAGTATAATAGTCAGTACCTCCTCTCAGCTCGATATCAAACCAATCCGTAGGAGCATATTTTAAAGAAGCATTTCCTAAAATACGATTACGCGTATCGTCGTTCTGACGGTATTGAGTTACCCAATAAGGGTTCTCCTGTGGACTATTACTTTTATCATACCAAACCATTTTCCCTTGATCATCCACACAGTTCTCAAAATCAAGAACATTCAAAGAGCGAGGCAAATTATAAACGGTTGAAAATGCGTTGGATGGGTTTATACCAATGATCGGACGATTATGGGCGTTTTGGTTTACATAGTTCACCTTCGCATCCACCTTCCATTTCTTAGCCTCATCCAAAAATGAGGTAGCACGTAACGTTAAATTCGTCTTATTCAGACTTTGCTCTGGGGTTACACCCGAGTCATCTTGGCGATTGAAAGAAAAGAACATAGAGGTTCCATTCACATCTTGCTGGAAACTTACGCCTTCATTGAAAGAGGTACCTGTACCAAAGAAAGCGCCAATATTGTCATAAGCGGCCATTGGCACTTGACGTCCGTCATACGTAGTAATAGTCTGTCCTTCAATCCTCGGACCCCAGCTCAGATTGGTTTGGTCATTGTAAGCACCAACAGAACCCTGTCCGAAAGAACTTTGCAGTTCCGGCAACATAAAAGGAGTATCCGCCGTAACTCCAAAGTTCACATTGATACCCAGACCATCATTCTTCTTTCCTGATTTCGTCGTAATCAAGATAACACCATTACCGGCACGAGAACCGTAAAGAGCGGCAGCGGAAGCACCTTTCAATACAGACATAGACTCGATGTCTTCTGGATTGATATCCGAAAGACCGTTACCCATATCCGTACCGGAGTTACCCCAAGCATCATCTACACCACCGGTGAAGTTATCCATCGGAGTACCATCTACAACTACCAACGGCTGATTAGAACCCGTCAAAGAGTTCGCACCACGAAGTACAATCTTCGAAGAACCGCCTACACTACCACTAGAACGAACGACCTGCAAACCGGAAACCTTACCGGACAACGCATTGGCGATATTGCTCTCGCGAGAATCCAGCAAAGCGTCTCCCTTCAACTCTTGCATCGCATAACCCAAGGACTTCTCAGATCGCTTCATGCCTAAGGCCGTAACCACGACCTCATCCAATTTCTGGGTGTCTTCCGCTAATTTGATAACGCCTACCGGTTGGCCGGTATACGTAATTTCCATGGTGGAGTAACCAATGAATGAGATTTGGATTACATCACCATTCTTGACACCTTCCAAGGTGAAATTACCGTCCATATCGGTAATCGTACCATTGGTCGTGCCTTTCACGACAACTGACGCTCCGGTCACTGGGCCGAAATCATCTTCCACTGTACCTGTTACTTTCCCGTTTTGCTGGGAGATAGAGGTACCTTGCTCAACAGGTGCGATGTTGGCATACATGCTTCCCGAGAAGCATAACGCACCCGCACATAGAATTAAGCTGACAGGTTTAAAGTTTTTCAACATAACTGATGGTTTTATTGATAAATAATTAGACAATGTCTTGGCGAAACATTTGTCTTTTAAAATTATTCACATACATACACTCACTCCTGAGTTCTAGCGTAATTAAGTTCAAATAAAAAATGGGCTAACTATCGGAGTCCTACATGAACTTTTCTTAAGTAGAAGTTGTTTTATTTAGTTGGCGCCAAAATACCTAGCACATTTTATATCGGAGGCAAAG
>ULUT01039294.1_pt1 | contig 14948 bp, 12 predicted proteins | sample 1958691 | NCBI WGS metagenome assembly ULUT01 (sample SAMEA4835766, study PRJEB28245) | human gut metagenome | biome: gut microbiome; material: fecal sample | place: Denmark | collected 2008 | reverse complement strand
CGCCTGCCTACTGACAAGCGTCTCTCGGATTATATATATCCGTTTATAGTGTTGTTGCTAATGATGCCTCTGCCTCCTGGTATTCTTCAAGAGAATACTTTTTTAAGATTTTCTCCCTAGGAACTTCCAGTTCAATCATGTTTCGAATCGCCTGAATTCTTTCTGATTTCTTTGCTTCAGCACTTGCTTCTATTCTCGCTTCTTCCAGATATTTCTCCATAACTTCACACACAGCAGATGCACCTCCTTCACTTTTCAGCTCCCTGAACCTTTTTGTTACTGCCGGAAATTCCGCAGTATTAACATCCTTAGATGAAAAACAGGACATCAGATCTGAAATCCTGCTTCCATCCTTAATTACTGTATTCACAAAAATCTCATGAAGTCCATCATCTACAATCATTCCATTTTCACGGATCGTCTTATCCACATGATAAGTAGTCAGACCTCCTCCCAGAAAATCAAACTCCGAAATGTACACGATGTAAAGCTCCAGTACATCCTGAAATCTTTCTCCCGGTTCAACTGATCTGGTCGTGATAACAGACGCATTAAATCTGGCCCTTTTCATGTGGTTGTCACGATCAGATCTCTGCACTTCAATATTGCACTTGCTGCCATTTCCCAGTGTGCAAAGCGCATCCAGCCTGACAGAGCGACCATACAGATTTCTCTCACTGCTCTGTACGATCACCTCTTCTACGATCAGCCTATCATCTTCCAGAATCGTTCTCAGGATTTCCTGACATGCAGGAATATCCTTCGCAAATACTTCGAAGAATACATCATCCATGAGTCTGAATTCCTGTACTCTTCTTACCTTTTCCTGTAATTCCAATCTTTATACCCCGCTTTCTTTTCATGTTCTCATCACGTCATCAAAAGAAAACCTACCAGATACCCATACCTCTGATACCCGGAACTACAGCAAACAAATTCTAAAATCCCATACACTATATCAATAGTATAACATTCATTTTCTCTTACGCAACCATGAAATATAAATACCTTTTTCTTTATCTGAGAAACACCCGCAGCAGCCTTTCCTTCATCCTGCTGTACCTCTGATACCGGATTGGCAGATCCATCCATGTCTTTTTGTCCACGATACTGCGAAAATGGCTAAAGGTCTCAAACCCGGTCTTTCCATGATAGCCGCCCATACCGCTTTCACCAACTCCTCCAAAGGGCATGGCACTGGTAGCCAGATGTATGATCGTGTCATTAATACAGCCACCGCCAAAATGGCACAGCTCCAGAACCTTTTTCTGTGCCCCTTTATCCTCACTGAATAGATACAGCGCTAATGGATGTGGATGTTCTTCCACAATGTCGATTGCTTCCTCCAGCGTATCATAGGTCAAGATAGGCAGAACCGGTCCGAATATCTCTTCCCCCATCACTGTATCACTGAAAGTCACATTTTTCATGATCGTTGGCGCTATCCGGAGACTCTGTCCGTCACCACAGCCTCCACATACCACCTTATCAGGATCGATCAGTCCCATGATCCGGTCATAATGCTTCCGGTTAATGATCTTTCCGTAATCTGGATTTTTCAGGGGATCCTCCCCAAACTGTGTTGTGATCTCCTTTTGCAGTGCTAAAATCAGTTCAGCATAAACCGTACGGTCGCACAAAATATAGTCAGGTGCCACACAGGTCTGCCCACAGTTCAGATATTTACCAAACACGATCCGCTTCGCCGCAAGCGGAATTTTCGCACTTTTGTCAACGATACAGGGGCTTTTCCCTCCAAGTTCCAATGTCACCGGTGTCAGATATTCTGCTGCATGACGGAGCACCTCACGTCCTACTGTCTTACCTCCCGTGAAAAAGATCTTATCAAACCGTTGCTCCAGCAGTGCCTTATTTTCTGCCCTTCCTCCTGTCACCACCGCTACATACTCCGATGGAAAGCACTCCTTCAGCATTTCTTTAAGCACTGCACTGGTATGCTCCGCATAAGCACTTGGCTTTATGACCACTGTATTCCCTGCCGCAATGGCGTCGATCAGCGGTTCCAGTGTAAGCAACACAGGATAGTTCCAGGGGCTCATGATCAGCACCGTACCATAAGGCGAAGGTGACCGGAAGCTCCTTGCTGCAAACTGCGCAAGAGGTGTTGCCACTCTTTTTTCCCTCACGAGGCTCCGCAGATGCTTCTGCATCCATGTCAGCTCAGACAGCGTCAGGCCTATCTCACACATATAGCTTTCCATACGGCTCTTGCCAAGATCTGCCTCAAGCGCCTGATCCAGCTTTTCCTCATAACGCCGGATTCCATCCTTCAGCTTCTGAAGCTGGGAAAGCCGGAAAGAAACCGGCAATGTTGCTCCTTCCTGGAAAAGCCTATGCTGCTTTTCCAGAATCTGTCTGATTTCCTGTTCTGTCACGCTTCTGTTCCTCCTGTACAAGATGATAAATCCGTTCAAGCTCACTGGCATTCCACAATACCGGCACCGGATAAAGGGGATTGGCCTCATGGTTCGCATACGCCGCCAGCGTGGGAATGTCTTCCTTTCTGATTCCCTGCAGTGTTCCCGGGATCTTCATGTCATCATTCATCTTCTGGATGTGCTCAATAAAGCTTTCCGCAGCCTCTTTGTCAGATGCTGCAAATGAGATGCCTGTAAGCCTTGCAAGTCTGGCCAGCTTTCCATATACGCTTGCTCCATACTCCCGAAGGACGATGGGCAGCAGCACCGCATTTGCCAGTCCATGGGCAATTCCATAGCGCCCGCCAAGGCTGTGCGCTACCGCATGTACATAGCCAACATAGCTCTTGGTAAAGGCCGTTCCCGCAAGATAGGAGGCCTTCAGCATACAGGCTCTGGCATCCAGATCCTTTCCGTCCCTGTAAGCCCTTTCCAGATTCTCAAAAATAAGGCAGATGGCAAGTACGGCAGCATCCCTTGTCTGTCTGGTGGTTGAACGTCCAATATAGGCTTCCACCGCATGCGTCAGTGCATCCATTCCGGTCGTTGCTGTAAGCTGCGGAGGCAGTCCCGCTGTAATCTCCGGCTCCAGCACCGCATAATCAGGGATCAGGAAAAAGTCATTGATCGCATATTTGTGGTGGGTGTCTGCGTCCGTGATCACTGCTGCCAGTGTTGTTTCACTGCCTGTACCTGCAGTTGTGGGAATGGCGATCAGAAGAGGAAGCCTTCGCATCACCTTCAGGATCCCTTCCATCTTTGCCAGTGACTTTCCTGGTCTTGCAAGTCTTGCCCCAATTCCCTTGGCACAGTCCATGGAAGACCCTCCGCCAAAGGCAATGAGTCCCTGACACTGATCCTGCAGATACTGTCTGCGAGCTTCCTCTACATTGGCAGAAGTCGGATTGGCTACCGTATCCTTATACACCCTTACAAAAATACCTGCTGCCTTCAGAAGATCTTCCAGCGGCTCTGTCAGTCCAAGGCCATATACCCCCGGATCTGTCACCAACATGACACGGCTGATTTTCTTTTCTGCCAGCACCCCTGGTACACCAGTAAATCCCCGGATCAGCTCCGGCTCCCTGTATGGCAGCAGCGGAATTGCCACATGAAAACATTTCTGAAAAATCCTGCAGTATATCTTTTTTAAAATATTCATAAGAAACCTCCCTGGAATTCTGTCACTTCTTATCTTTCTGTGCTAGAATAAACCTGGGTGTAACCCCCATGTCAAGCCGCTGTCTTTCAGTACAGAATTTTACAGAAAGTGAGATTTCTTTATTATGACATCAGATATACCTTCCACAAGCTCCCACAGCGAATACTGCATCACTGCCGGAGAATTTGCACGCATGTGCCAGACTACCAGAGATACCCTGCGCTATTATGAAAAGCAGGGAATTCTTGTTCCTTATAAAAACAAGGAAAATGGATATCACTATTACAGCTATTCCCAGTTAAGCTCCTATTACTTCATCAAAACCTTCCGCAGCCTTGACTGCTCTGCTGCCGATATCCGTACCTATCTGCTAAGCGGCGAGGAAATCCGCTTTGACGAATTTGTTGACCAGCAGTACGATTCCCTTCTTCAGCTGAAGCTGCAGATCGATCAGAAGCTCAGCCTGATCTCCAATACCAGAAAGATCCTGAAGCAGATGCGGGTCAACGATATCGGTCATCCCATCCTTTACACCTTTCCTGAGGATATCTTCCTGAAACTGACTCCGGTACTGTCCACACCGGCTACCTCCTCAGGAGAAATTGCCTCCGATATCCGACGTCACCTGGAGTCCTGTACAGCATCTGCTATCCAACCCTTTCCCATGGGCGCCTCTATTGGCTCCTCTGATTTTCTGAACAGCTGTTATGTCTACAACAATATATTCAGCATTGCCCGGATTGGTAAGGACTCCCCACAGGCTGAAGCAGACCATGATCTGTTTCCTCTGCCCTCCAGGAATGCCATTGTTTCCGTCTGTACAGAAAACGATGGCGACATCTGCAAAACCTATGCAGACATCGCCACCCTCACAAAACAGCAACGGAAACACCTTTGCACCGATATTTACAGCCTCAGCATCGTTAATGTTCTGGATCCGCATGCCGGCAGGAAATATCTGAAATATATCTTTGCCTGTGTAGAATAGCCGCTCCCGCTATTTCCACTGGAAGTTGATCATTCCATAAATATAGATAAACAGGATCACGACAGGAACAAAGTATCGGAAAACAGGCTTCATCCAGCCCTTTACCTTCATTCCCTCTCCTGCATTGGCCTCGCTTAAGAAATTTTCCCAGCCCCAGCCAAGCTTATTGCTGCAGAACAATGCCAGAATGAGTGCTCCGATCGGCATCACATTGGTCGATACGATAAAATCCCAGAAATCCAGCCAGGCTGTTCCTTCAGCAAAGGGCTGGAACCGGAATACACTGTAACCAAGCGCTGTTGTCAACGCGATCAGAAAAGTACCTATACCACACACAAGGCATCCTTTTGGTCTGGACCAGCCGGTCAGCTCCCGGATCATAGCCAGGATATTTTCACATACCCCAAGCACCGTTGACATGGCAGCAAATACCATAAACAGGAAGAACAACGTTCCCCACCATCTGCCACCGCTCATGTTGTTAAACACACTTGCCATCGTATCAAACAGCAGACTTGGTCCAGCATTGACTTCAAGTCCATAGGTATAACATGCAGGAAACATGATCACACCGGCAATGACTGCCACAAGCGTATCCAGTGCAATAATATTGATCGATTCTCCCATCAGTGATCTGTCTTTCTCCAGATAGCTTCCAAAGATCGCCATGCCTCCCATACCGGCTGACAGTGTAAAGAACGCCTGATTCATGGCACTTACCACCGTAGCTCCTGTAATCCTTGAAAAATCAGGAACCAGATAAAAGGAAAGTCCTTCTGCCGCTCCTTTCAGCATCAGACTGTGCACTGCCAGTACCAGCATCAGCACGATCAGCGCCAGCATCATATACTTGGTGATCCTCTCAAGTCCGCCCTGCAGGTGAAAGCTCAGGATCACATAGGCGATCACCACTGTCACAAGCAGATATACTACATTTACTGCAGGATCTGCAATCATTGCTTCAAAGCCAAATTCCCTGTTCTGTCCTGTCAGAAACTTTACAAAATAGTAAATGATCCATCCCGTCACTACAGAATAAAAGGCGATCAGTGCGATATTTCCAATCAGACAGAGTATCCCGCAGGCCTTCCATTTTTTCTTCTTTCCAGAACGCGCCAGCTTTTCATACATATATAGCGGACTCGTCTGCGCCGCACGCCCTACAGTAAGCTCCATGAGCATCGTTGGCAGGCCAAGTACCAGCAGGCACAATATATAAATCAGCACAAAGCTGCCGCCGCCATTCTGTCCACACATCCACGGAAATTTCCACACATTTCCACAACCGATCGCACATCCTGCTGAAAGCATGATAAATCCCAGTCTGCTTCCCAGTCTTTCTCTTTTTTCCATTCTTCTCAATTTCTCCATAAGTTATGATCTCTATTATAACTTATCCAATATTTAATATCAATAAATGAATTAACGGTGAGATGAATACGTGAGACGAATGACGGGATGGATCAGGCTGCGTATCTTTTCTTCAATCCCACCAGATTGAAAACTTCAGTTTTTCTTTTATCATAATTCATTCTTCTCTGTCTGATGAACGAAGCTTTTAAATATCTGAAACATATCCAGATCGTTGCCTACCTGAACGTTTATTATCTTCCCCACATGTATCACTCCCCTAAAGTCAAACCAGTCTCAAAACTCTTTCAAAAATCCGGTAATTTCTATCATCCCCAGGACTACAATAAACCGCATATTCTATGTTCTTAAACGCATGTAAATAATCTTTTATCACATTCTTATTGGCTAGTGCAACTACCTCCGGATTATTACAGAAGGCTCCACATCCAAAAGCACCAAGTATTATAGTTTCAGCTCCCTCCATGACAGCAACATCGAGCATTCTTCTTAACTTTTTTTCATGTAATAACAGCAGATCTTTATCCTCAAGGATATAGAATTCATTATTGCTGCCATATTTCAGTCCACAGTTTTTTAACAGCTCAGCCATCTGGATGCTTTTTACTTTTCCAAACAATCCTTTACTGTTGATCACCAGTGTAAAAGCCATTTCCTGTCCCCCTCATTTAATTGTCTGCTTTCTAATTGCCTGCATCCGCAATAACTTCAATCGCTTTTCTGGCAAAGTTGATTTTTCTCTGACTGATGATCTCACCATTCTCTGATATGGTCACCTGTGCTACCGCTAACTGATCGTCCTTTGCTGGCTTGGGATTCCCCATAAGTGTCGTCCACTCCACCTGAATGTCAGCTTCCAAAATTTTCTTATCGCACAGAATCACGTACTGCATCCTGTCAAAAAACTCTGAATTGGAATCTGCACTGACAATGATGTCGTTTTCCTCATTCTGGTAAACCTCAACCGTATAGTATACGACATCTTCATCCGATTCTGCATATTGTTCATTCGGTGAAACAGTTGCCTGATATAAAAGATCTGCTGTCTCTGCAGCGGCAGAATTATTTGTTTCTTTGTTCTCTTTAGTGGCGCAGCCGACTGTGGCTAATACTAATAGTGCAGCTATATATAACGATATCAATTTCAGGTTTCTTTTCATCATTCTATACCTCTGTTCCTGCCTCTTATCTTAATTGAAGCTGTTTTTCCAGCATCTCTGTTATTTTCTCTCTTTCCCCGCTGCCATTTGTTTTAAATCTCAGCAAAGGAATACCATATATTTCCATGATGTGGTTCTTCATTAAATCTCTTTGATTCTGCTTTGTCCCATTTTTATGATACTCATATCCATCAACTTCCACGGCCAATACAGGCTTTTTACTGATTCTATTATATATCAGGAAATCTAGGTGTGTAGACGAATTCTTTACATATCTGTCTTCCTGCTCATTTAATAATTGCGTATCCCTGATCAGGGTACTCAAAGGAAAATGACAGACAACCTCTAAAAATGAATATTTATTATCAGCAATAATTTCTTCAATCAGGGAATACATCAAATTCTCTGAATCAAATTCTGATATCTTTTTATGCTTTTTCAGATATTCTATTCTCTCTTTTGTATACTGTGTGTAAAGATAATCAAAAACAGAATAGGTTTTGCTTTCCGTTACTTCAAAATTGTGATACTGAATATAGTCTATCAGATCTGTTATATTCCGTTCTTTTTGCTGTTCATTTCCTGTCACAACAAGCATCAGCTTCTTTTTTGCTCTCGATACTGCCACATTGATTAAATATGGATCATCTGCAAAATCTGAAATTTCATCGTCTACAGTAGATATAATAATATTGTCTTTCTCTTTCCCTTGAAACTTATGTACTGTAGCAGCATCAATGTCTGTAATTTCTTTCCGCAATGCTTCTACCTGATTTTTGTAAGGTGATATTATTCCCGTTTCCTGTGGATCAGGCGCATACTTAGGTAGAATTTCGTTCTTAATCACATCGATTTGCCGTTGGCTATAATGATCACGTGCATGATTCCCAACCACTGTTTTAACTACCGAGAGCACATCCTGCTCCCCTCTATCGGTGGTCATAATAATCAGCTCTCCCCGATAAAATTTCTGATTGCAGAAATTGATTATCTTCGGATGACATCTGTAATGCTCCCGCAACAACGTCTGTGTTACATCTGGCATAACATCCAAAACAGACTGCAGGAAACTGTTTGTATATCGATAACCTTCATTAATCTGAAAGCTGTCAAATATAGAATCTACGGTATTCTTCATCTCACTCGGGATCACATTGGGTAATTGTTTCGTATCACCCACAATCACAACATTTCTGGCGCAGGAAAGAGCCAATGCCCCTGTTGCTATGTCCACCTGTGATGCCTCGTCCATAATAAGATAATCGTAAACCACATCAGCATTCAAACTATTTCTTGAAGAAAATGTTGTACTTAATATAACTGGATACTCTTGCAAAAAACTATAGGGTTCTTTCTTTAAATCATCTTCATTAAATATTCTGCGATGGTCATTTTCCCCATATCTTCCAGCCAATTTATTCTTCAATAGTTTCATGGACCCATCACATAAATTATCAAGCAGCTTTTGATCAACATTGTTCAAGTAGGATTCTATCTCGGCAATTTCATCTGACAGCTCTGCCTGCTTCGCACAGTAATACATTGCCTGAAAGGTTATAATTATTTTGGCAATATCCTGTTTATAGAAGTTCCAGCTTATTATTCCATATCTTATGAGAGCCTTGATTTTAAATATAAATCCCATTGTTTTTTCCTTTTCAGAAATCAGCTGGCTCTCCTGCCATAACGTCATCCAGTCCTCTGACGATAATTTTCTGCTTAGCTTTATCAGTTCTGTATTAACATCAGATTCCTCAATATATTGCCTAAAATATTCAAGCTCTGTAATCAGACCTGAAAGTTCCTGTTTTAAGCAGGCCAGTTTCTCCTTTTTATCAAAAACAAATTTTAACTGTGTTGACTGTTCTGCTATTTGCTGCTGTAATTTTGTCAGGTCATCCTCTGTTTTCCAGGCTGTAAAATCAGGATAATTTATATTCTGATTAGCAACAAAGCTTTTCCTATTATCGGATTTTCCTAATGTCGCCGCTATAAATCCCAAATTATAACGAGGCGAAGATAATTTCTCATATACATTTTCTGTCGCCGCATTGTTATTGGAAACAATCTGCACTGTTTTATCCTGCATCAAAATATTAGCAATTATGTTTAATATTGTCTGCGTCTTACCAGTTCCTGGCGGTCCCTGAATAATACTGATCTGACTTTCCATCGCATTTTTAACAGCTTTATACTGACTGTTATTACAACCAAACGGAAAAATAGGTACAAATCCACATTCTTTTTTATCTTTGCCCTTTTGAAGTAATGCCGGATTTAAATACTTCGCCAACACAATGTTCTCACCTACAAAATTTACTTTTTCATATTGTTTTGTCAGTAGATTTTCACCAGTTTCTTCATTCCTGAGATTGCTTACCTGCGCAATCTGTTTTATATATGCAAGCACACTCATTGCCTGCTTCTGACTTAAGACAGATTTTTCAATGGTCAGGTCATCCCGCCTGTAATCCCTTTCACTGCCGTCTCCAAAACAGATATGCCAGTACTCACACTCTCCTTTAAATACATATATGGCTGTCACATTAAAAAAAGGCCGTCTCTCTCTGCTGAGACGGTACAAATTAGGATTCAATGATTCCGGGGTTTTTAACCATTCCACATTCGAATATGTGTATGCATAAAGCTTTCCGTTTTTAAATTTTACATCCCACTTGTGAGTATCCTGGTTGTATTGACAGGATATTACTTCAGAGGTTTTAATCTCCCCTTTAATAATAAGCATATTATTCTTAGTATTCATTTGTTAACAAGCCTCTTCAATATATCCTTCTCCTCCACTTTTCCTTCATAGTTATTTTAAAGAATTTACAATAACTCATAAATAACCAATTTATGTTAACTCCAATATCCCTTGCTTGCATTATTATAACTTTGGGCTCCAACTATTAAGATAATCCCTCAAAAATAGATATCATTCGCTATATTGTCCACAGATTTAGTTCTTGCAAATTAAAATCTAAGACTATCTTTGCAATCACACAGGCAAACATTTATTTTTTATCACAACATTTTTTCTTTCAAATCATATTTTTCAAATCGACACCTTTAGCTCATATTAATAATCATACCATGACACCAATTATTTCGCATCCATTTTTCAAAAAATGCAGAGTATTACGCTCTGCCAACTTCTTATAATACATATATCATTTTTCTTAATATTCGTTTTCCAGTACGGCATCTCCAATTTAATAAGTTTGGATAAAACATAGAGACTACGCAGTGTTCATTCGGATTCCGCTTCGCTTCATCCTCATGTTTGGCTGTCGCCAAATAAATAGAAAAAGAAAGATAGACTCACACAAGTAAGCTTGCGTCGGCCATCTTTCTTTTCTATTTACACTGCTCGTAGCTTATTCAAACTCCCTACAGGTTAAGTTACATCCTGTATACAAATAAGTATTTGGCTCCCAGAAACAGCATTTTTTCGTCTGTTTCTCTTAATTATTTTCTGTTTTCAAAATTTCAGGTATCATTCGGGTATCAAAATTCCTGTTGATATTATGACTCCAAAGATTAAGATACACAAGCACTATTTTAATAATTCTTCTTAGTGCTGAAGCAACTCTTTCCAGTTTTCCGGAAATCCCATCGTACTAATCTGAACACACTCATATTTGTCAAAAAGAAGCTCAATGTTATCCACAAACAAATTCCAATGTGTATCATTTTTTAGCAAATGTTTCAAACATAAAAGCACACCATATATTCTATTATTCCCTATTCCGGCTTGTGTGTACTCCTTATATAATATGGGTGTCTTGGACAACTTGGCATTATATATTCTTCCGTAATGTGCACAGATATTTCTCACATACGATATGCTCTCCAACCAGCTTTCGAAATATGTATAACCTACACCAAATGTCTTTGCAATAGCCTTTTTATCCTTATTAAGCATATTCTTATAAAACTTCGATAGTGTACCAAAACTAAAAACTTCTACCAAAGCATAGATCGGCAAGTAACCACCTTCATAGTTTTCTCTAAAATTACGTACAAATGGTGCCTTTGAGTTTCGTCCTATTTCTTCATTGATATCTTTCAAAAATTCTGCATGATAATTCTCATTGGCAAAATTTTCCGCCTGCAGATATCCCAAAACACCATATTGCTCAGCAAAAAAATTAGCTAATCTGCATCTTACGTTAATCTCAACCTTTTCAATCTCAGGAAAAATAATCTGTCTCAAATTTGCATTAAACAAATATAAATCCACTATTTCCTTAAATGTTGTCTGCTTATTATAACAACCATTTTTCGTTTTCAGATTAAGGCTGTATGCCTTTACTAACCTAAAATATGAAATATCATTAAGTATTTTCTTTGCATACGCCTCATCATCGACAATCAAACCAATACTTTTCAGATTTTCGACCTGTTCATCAATTGTCATAGGAGGCTGATGCTTTTTAAGTTCTCCCATACAATATTCTCCTTAAAATTAAAAGACCCAACGTGGTCCGCATCGTTGAGAGGCGTGTTGGGTTCTGTTAATAGATATTATATGCAAGTTTTTCAGAAAAATCAATAAAAAGTTGTTGTTTGTCTTAGACTATTAAATAATCCAAAATACTTTGTAGCAGAAATAATTCTACTCTTTATATTCTGTCTCCATAAGGTAATGACTTAATATATTTCTCCATATAATCCCAATCTGGTATATATCCTTCATCTGAATACTTATGCGTTTCATCTAATAAAGGGCTTCCACAAAACAAAATTGAAAGGCTGAAACCCATGGCTCAATTACATTTTACATTAGATAGTGATTTTTTTGTAGGACTTTTTCAGAAACTAAGGATGAAGCATTCGGCAAGCTTATGGAAGCTTTACTTAATCAGGTTCTTCAAGCTGAATCTACCGAACAACTTGGTGCTAATAACTATGAACGTTCTCTGGAACGTTCTGATTACAGAAACGGAACCAGGACAAGGTCATTAACTACTCGCATCGGAAAGATTGAATTACAAGTTCCTAGACATCGTAATGTCCCATTTAAGACTTCCTTATTCGAGAATTACCAGCGTAATGAGCAAGCTTTAATTACATGATGGAAATGGTAGTGCAGGGTATATCAACCAGAAATGTCAAAAAAGTAACGGAAGAACTCTGTGGAGAGTCTTTCTCTAAATCTACTGTTTACTACCCAACTTAGTGGTAGTTGATTTCTCCTACACATAAAATGATAAAATATCCAAAAGCTGATTAAAACCGAGAGATATTCCGAATTTCGAAATAAAAGTCGTAGTATTATTACGATTTTTTATAAAATGGGAAATTTTGAAAAGAAAAAGATTTGTAAGAAATAGAAATACCTTAAATACCTTTTGCAGTATTCCAAAATAAGCCCGGTACTGCCCAAACAGGTATCATATAGGTATTAACGAAAAGAAAAAAGCTCCAGAAATGGCTTGTTTTCGCTGTTTCTGAAGCTGTGTTTACTATTCAAACTCAGCAAGTTGTTATTTTGTCTTAAACTATTTTGTTTAAGTTTTATTTAAAATACGCCGATATTTTACTTCAATTACACATTTTATTTTGACTTACCGATTTTCTGTTGCCAAAGTGTTGCCATTATCTCAATTGCATTTTTAATTTTACCTTGCAATGTTATTTATCATGTGGTAAATCAGCCATATCAAATAATTCATTTTTGTCTTGCACAGATAACCAAATAATAAATCCTTTATCTACAACATGTAATTTTAAATTTGACTCATCATAATCAATTATTATAGGTTGAATAGACTTACTCAATTGTAAAGAAACAACTGCTTTTAATGCCTGCGTAAGATTCCCTGGATTCAACTCATTGCCCCTTGGATGCTTGTCTGCAAGTTTTAATCGAATACTTCTATATGATAATCCTTCTGTTAGTTCTTTCTTCGTTGCTGAAATAATAGGATATAGGAGCCATTTGTGCATTTCTAGTGTCGTTTCCTGAAAACCATTCGCATAATTTGTTATGAATGCATTATATCTTCCAGATTGCTCCCTTATAATTTCCTGCATCAAACGTTTTGCATCATCGCCATTACCTATTACCTTATTATCTATTTGAGTTTCTGTAATTTCATTTTCATAACATATACGTTGACATGCTTCTTGCACTAAATACACATTATCTGAGCATCCTTGTAATAATTGTTCTTTAAATTCCGAACTAAAAGTAATATTCAATAAGTCAGCACCTGTATCTATTACTCTATTTAAATCAGAGTTTGACCATAAATCTGCGTTCACCGAAACAACTCGTCCAGTTAAATCTCCGTTATAAATAACCAATTTGTTCTCATCCAACCAAACGCCAACAATTACGAAACAATATTTTGAGTTTTCGTGAAAGGCTTTTAATTCTATTGCAAAATCTTTCTGAACCTCACTTTTTAAATAATGAAAATCCTCCAATACTATTATCTTACTAAAATTAATCATTTTTAGCGCTGCAATAACATCATTAACATCATCTACGTCTAATTCAAGCTGCTTTTTAGTCGTTTCATAATTCTCTGTGTTCTCTAATTCACTTCCTACATTAGCTTCTCCTATTCCAAAACAAGCTTTAATTGACGCAATTATTTTTGCTTTTCCTGTTACAGAAGTCTTAGATGAAATCTCTAATTCATATCCTGCTCTTTTTAATATATTTGAATTTAAATCTGATAAACTCCACTTATTACTACACTGCACCAAGATATATTCTTCAGATTTTAAGCATTGTTTTCTTAAACATGTTTTACCCTGCTTTGAACTCCCGAAAATTGTAATATGTTTTTGCCTATTTAGATTATTTTTAAATTTTTCATCTACATTGCTTCTTGCTACATAATTAAGCGGAACATCTCTTGATATCCCATAAACATCATTCAAGTAATACTTTTTCATACTTTCTCCTTTGGGCAACAATGATATTTATAGCTTCTTTCTAATCCAAACACAGCAGGTAATCAAAAAGACCACCTGCTATATAAAATAATCCATATATTCTCGTACTATTCAAACTCGCAAAGTTTGGTTTGATTCTGGTTGTTTTAATATGGTTATCTATACTGTTTTGTATTGATAATATGTGTCTTTTCCACACATTATTTTTCGTTTCACATATTTTTAGTACCATTCCAGTACCATTGCATTTTTTCATTATTGTGTGCAGTTCTGGTGGTTTGCAGGTTGGTTTGCTATTCACAGAATAATATTCTGTCGGTTTGCTTGTCCACCTATGGAAATTATAATCTGCAACCGCTAATTCTGCAATAAGAAATTTTGTGGTACTAATGGATAGCATCATCCTTTTTCATATCATTCATCAATTTATCAAAATCACTTTCATATTATAGTTGGCAAAATAAACAGGATATTTTTGTTATGTAAACTAAAAAGGAAGTAGAGATTAAATCCCTACTTCCCAATCATACAGTTTTTCTTTATGATATTTCTGGATTTCTGTAACCATCTGATGTGATCACGCAGTTCTTCCCAGGAAACATCTTCCGGTGATTTGTGAAGAATATTTGTCAGATAATCCAGATAGGCACGAATGTAGGTACAATAGTTTCTTATTTTTTCTGAGAGAAAAAGTATCAAAAAGGTATCAAGACATAAAAAGACCTGAAATCATGTCTTTTTAACATGATTCCAAGCCTTGTAAAATATTTAGCATACTGTATTTTTCTATTCAGATACCATCTTAATTTGCACTATCTATGCTAACCGAAACAACAAAGTGCTTGACATTCACAAGTGTTTGCTGTTTACATGTCATTTTTTTGTTTTTTTAATTCTATACCCACCAGTACAACAGA
>ULUT01068598.1_pt1 | contig 14986 bp, 20 predicted proteins | sample 1958691 | NCBI WGS metagenome assembly ULUT01 (sample SAMEA4835766, study PRJEB28245) | human gut metagenome | biome: gut microbiome; material: fecal sample | place: Denmark | collected 2008 | reverse complement strand
CGAGAGGCGAGATTGAGAAGTTCACGCGGGGGATAAAGGAGTCCTTTCTGATCCTGCAAATCGCGGAATCTGATGTAGGCTTCTTCATCGGCATCGAAATCCTCAGCCCTCTGACGCACCGCTTTCGCGAACGTCGGAAGGTCGACCGTCTCGTCCTTTGAGAACTCAAAAACGTTGTGTCGAGGCAATCCATCGGCAAGGTATTGCAGGGACGCTCCGACGTATTCCGAGTCTTCAAAGACTTGGAAATCCCAGGTCGTACCGCAGATCTCGTCGATTTTGCGAGTTTGTGTGAGTGACAACATAGTGCTTCTCCAAAAAATTGAAGAGGCACCATGCCCCGAGGAGACAGTGCCCCTTCGGGTTGATAAAAAATTAACGGCAGAACTGATCCGTCAGTTCACCGGCGACCTCAACGAAATTCTTGAGAGGCTTCATAGCGTTGTTGAACCGCTTCCAAGCCTCACGCACTTCGTCGCAGTCTTTGGTGTCATCCAGAAAATCCGCGTAATGCTGATAATCCGAAAAGAACTCGTCCCAGTTTTCCCACCGCCAATCGGCAAAAGCCGACAGCGACAAAATGTCGGCTGTCTTCGTTTCGCTCGTGACGGGGTGTTCCTTGAGACCCAGCGCGTTATTCCAATCATCGGCCCATTCAAAACCTTTGTTGAGTAACGCAATGAGGCAGACCAATGCCGTTCTCGTAGTTTTTGTCATGGTGTTTCTCCATAAGAATGAAGGAGCACCAGCCCCCGAGGGGACTAGGCCCCTTCGGGTTTTTAATCAATCGTTAGCGAACAGATCGTGCAAGTTGAACCGTCTGACCGCGTTCGCGAAAACGTTAAGCGGCTGCATGATTTTTCCTAACTCAGCACGTGCTTCCCGAACTTTGTGGTCGTCGCAATAGCGCAGGATCCACCATAAGTCATCGGCATGATCCCAGTCATCAAGGATAACTTTCCACATACTGACGGGAACCTCAAAGGCGGGAAGCGATATAACCTGCATCGCATCATCCTCTGCGTCCGCTGAAAGCGGAAATTTATCCAACTTCAACGTACAAACTCTGCCCTGCATCAGGTCGATCTCGTGAAAGATCATTCTCAGCAGGCAGTCAGTCGAGGTTTCGGTGCTGCGTGACAGCATTTTCTTCAACGTAGCGTTTCTGGCGATTTTTGCCATGGTGTTTCTCCAAAAAATGAAAGATCCCCGGAGAAACACCCTCCCCGACCGGGAAAAGTTGTTTCCCGGGGGAAGGTTTAAAAAATTACCGGTTTCAAGCAACTAACCGCCAGACGGTCTCTTCTTCAAAGTCGTCAGGCGCGTACTTGATCGCCGGGAACTCGGCAGCAGCGATTTCAAGCGCATCCTCTTCGGAAATGAGTCCCGAATAGATCGTGCTCTCACCGTCCACCGTCACTTCCAACTCATAGATCCAACCGTTTAAGGCCGCCATTACGCGGTCTGTAAACGCTTCCTGAATCTTCTTGAAGACGTATCCGTCCACATAGACCGTTTCCGACCAACGTGCACGGCGCACCACCAAGATTCCGCAACAGCCGGAATCCCAATCCGAGCGAGCGGGCGTCCGCGTAATGTCAAAGGCATACGCAGAGTGCTCACCAAAGCGGAGGTAGTAAACGCGGTCGCCATTTCGACGAGCTTCCACTTCCTTTACAAGGATTCTCTTCCTTGTAAAAGTTTCAGCGCCGAAATGATCGGCAACACGTTCGACGGTGGTGTACACATCCACCCCGAAATATTCGACATCGTTTCGGATGTCTTCGTCCACAACGTCGGCCCCGGTGGAGTCCTGGCTGTAGCCGATTTCGAGATAGTTGGTATGGGTTGCGTCCCAGCGGGTAATGCAAGAGTCAAGCATGATGTTTCTCCATAAGAATTAAAAATCCCCGGAGAAACACCCTCCCCGACCGGGAAAAGTTGTTTCCCGGGGGAAGGTTTAAAAAATTACCGGCTAAAAGCCAGCCTTACGTGCTCTGTCGGCCTCTTGAATCCACATCGGAACTTCTTCGCCATACTTGGCGAAGCATTCACCGAGCGTCATCTTGAGCGGTTGAACACTGTCGTCTCTTTCAACACCCACCGCGAAGGTGGATTCTGAGAGCTGCATCGGAATGCTGAGGTGAGCGAATTCCGAGAGCGACAAATCGCCGTACTCGAAATCGTTGTTCCCAATTCGCGCGATACCGTAGACGAGACCGTCGACTTTACCCTCTTCGTTGCCGTTTTCCAGCACGTACGCCGTGTAAGCGCACGAGTAGTAACGAGCAACAACCTTGGCCGAGAGGTACTGAGAATCCTGAGTCCCGTAGGGCATGGACTTCAGTGCATCCTCAACAGCGGCAGGGCAAAGATCGTGACCGGTAATGTTGATGAAGTTAGACATAGTGCGTCTCCAATAAAAAATTAGGGGGCGCACCAAGACCCGCAGACGGGACTTAATACGCCCCGTGGGGTTGATGAAAATTAGAACAAGGCAAACAAAAGGAACGGAACAACGATAGCCGTCAAGGCGTACGCCACGGCGGACAACAACGAATCCAGATACCCCAGTTGCTCAAGATTGAAGTGCATGGTGTGCTCCTCAGAAAGTATTTCCTTGAAGCTCACCACTCCTCACGGAGCGTCAAGCCCCGAGGGGATTTAAGGTTTCCTATTGCAGGAACACACAGACCCGGAAACGGGAAAGCGTGTCTCTGAGGGGTAATGAAAATCAGTGGTATTGAACGTAGTCCAAATCACTGACTGTGTTTTCTTTCTCGATGCGAAAGACAAGCCGCCATTGGGCGGATACCCTGATCGACCATTGGATCTTTTCAGGGCTCATCCGCCGACCCTTGCTGAATTCGAGCTGGTGCAGCTTCAGTTCGGCAGGGATGTCCCTAACCGACCGAGCTGCACGCAGTTCAAAGAGTACGTCAACGAGTCGGGAAAGATGCGCGGGATTGATCCCGGACGCATCCCCCGACCGAACGACCCGGGCGAGCTTCTTGGACTTGATGGTGGTGCTATCTAACTTCATAGACCACCCGCTGCGTTGAAAGTTTCGTGAGCTCCGTACGGGCAGCACCCAACGCTTTGAACGCCGGATCGCGACCGAAGTTCTCGGGCGCATCACGCACTTCCGAGAGGAGCAGCTTCATGAGTTCCACGCGGTACTTCCGCATTTCAGGGACAGGACGATCCGCGATGGGAATAGCCGCATAAGCAGCCACCTTGGCGCGAACGGTTTTAACCTGATCCAGAAAGTCTTTGTAGTTCATAGTTTTCTCTCCGTAAAGGAATGCCCTCCGGAGAGAAAACACTCGCCCATGTATGGGGAAAGCTGTTTTCCCCAGAGGGCAAGGTTTCAATTGAAAAAATAAATGTTTGCTTCTTTTGAACGGAAAAGAAGCTGAAAACCGTCAAACTCTTACTGAGGCTTCCGAACCGGAAATCTTCGGGCTCCCTCCGGCAACGACAGAATGTCGTTCCAGTCAAGTCCGTGACTTCCTTCCGGAATGGCGTTGCTGATGGAACAGACGACGGCAATCCGGCCTTCGGCCTCAAGGCGTTCGCGCAACGCGGCAGCGGCTTTCTGACCGGTCTCACTACGATCCTTGTCCTCGAAAATGAAGACGAGCTTCACCTTCTCGGGCAGTCGAACCGCTTTAAGACCGTTCGCGGAAACGCATGACCAACACGGATAACCCGTACCGATCACGACACTGGCCGCCGTTTCAATGCCTTCTGCAAGGCAAAGAACCGTGTCAGGTTCACCGAGATGCACCGCACAGCCGGCAACGGTCTGATCCTGGCCGACGCTCATCAGCATTTTTGGCGTATCCACAGGCGCTTTTTTCCCATTGCTGAGAAACGTCCGATGCACACACACCAATTTACCGTTGAGATCCCGAACCGCCGCAATCATTCCGTCCCAACGGGACAGAACGCCGGTAGCGTTTCGGTACTTCAGCCCGGACTTCGCCCGAAGATCCTTCGTAAAGGCTTCCGGAAGTGCGCCGAGAGATCGGTTCGACAGGTACTCACGCACCGCCTTTACCGCCTCATCTTGGGTTTCGTTAAGTCCCTTCCCAAGTCGCCAAAGCGTTTCAACGTTCCGACGGCATTCTTCCGAATGCTCACGGGCCGCTTTCTGTGCTTGGGCGACTTCTGCATCCGACGGAAGACGCGTCACGGCGAAGACCTTTCTTTTGAAAAGACCTTTTGCCGTTCTGCACGTCTGAATGCCCGTCATGGAAACGACGGCGTTGTCACCGACCTTGATGCCGGCCACTTCGCACGCCTTCTGAAGAAGCGTCCCGGAAAAAACGACCGAGGTCGTCTGATTCCGAGGCTTCATCCGCAGGGAAAAGACTTCAAAATCGTCTCCTTTGAACTTCATCCGGCGAATACCCGTGAAAAGAACTTTCCCTTCAACGGTTTTTGCTCGACTTTCGTCCGTGGAGATAACCTGAATGTGATCTGCTGAGAGGCCGAGATAAATCCCGACCTTTTCAACGGTGTCAGCAAACGACCAGCCGTTCAATGCCATCAGCAATGAAAAGCCGTCCTTCCACTGACCGCAGGTGCAGATCGCCATACCGCGTTCACGGAAATTTTCAGGAAGCCGAAACTTCTTCTTTCCGTGATCCTTGCCGCGAGCCTGATGGTTCGGCATCGGGCATTCCGGCGCATGACGCGGGGAACACTCAATGGCCGGAACCAAAGCTGGCGCGAGACACCGGAAAATGGATTCCCAACGCCCTCGCGCAGCCGCTATTACGGTTTTCTTATCAAGCATAAAAATGCCTCCTGAAACCCCTCCGGTCAGCGACTTATGCCGCCGACGAGGGAGGTATCAGTCCCGCGAGGGGTCGTGGTTTTACAAATCGCGGAACATCCCTTTCAAAGCAAAGGAACGAACCGCCGTCTTAAGTTGAGATGCCAACTCCGTTTTCAGGGCGTTCGGAACATCACACAAGCGAAATTCTCGAAGAGGGTTCACACGGTAGGAAGCCGCCGCCTCCTTGTCGGCAATCACCGCAACGTCCTGCACCAGACCTTCGAATCCTTTCGGATCCCCGTCGATCAGAATGACGTAGACATCCACATGATCCCGCCGAGCGCGTGTCAACACGGCCGCCAAGTCCTTATATTCCGTCCCGTCGGTAATGACGACGAGCATCTTTCGATACTCATTGCGCAGTTCCAAACGGCTGAGACCCGCTCTGAGAGCAGGAACAAGCGGCGTATTGCAGCCCGAACTTACTGCCCCCAAACGTCCGATCTCCTCCGTCGTCAGACCGGAGCCTTGCGACGAAATGAAATCAATCACATCGGAAGTCGTGTCAGCCACGATTTTGTGCGGGTCGGCAAGGCGATTCCATTCCAAGCCCATACCGTCGAAGAGCAGAATCTCTGACGTGCATCCCGGCATACGCCGAATGGCGAGATTTAGAATCAGCGCCGCATGAAGCGCAGCCCGCAAACGCGTCTGCCCCATTGAACCGGAACGGTCGAGAAGGATCTCTATCGCCGTGTCGTAACGATGCTGATCTTTGAGCGTCAGGGAACGTCGTTCCATCACCCGGAGATTGCCGACCGCCAATCGGCTTAAGGCCGATGAGCGCAGCTTTCTACCGGACGTAGCCAGCGTTCCGTTTTTTGAAGGTGTCTTCGCCGCCAGGAGCAGTGACAACTCATGCTGAAGGGCATTGGCATCCGGCATCGCCTCCCGAAGGATGGTTCTGCCGCATTCGATGTCCGTCGGCGTGACGGAAAGCGGCCAACGACCGGGCATGACCCAATCGTCGGGACTTCCCTCTTCCGTCCAACCTTGCGGTTTACCGGTGCCGCACTCCGTGCTTTCACCGTTCACCTCAAGCGTGTTGGACGCGGCATTGATGTAGGAATCCGCTTTCAAAAGTGCTTCGATGTTCTGTTGCACGTCTGAAGCGTTTTCGCCGTCATTGCCTTCGTCACCGTTCTCTGAGGTTTCGCTTTCTCCGCCGTCGGCACTGCCGGAGTCCCCGTCATCACCTTCGTCGTCATCTACACCGTCGCCGTCGGCATCGTCACAGCTTTCGCTGTTTTCGTCGCCGTCGTTTTCCGATGTTTCTTCCGACGATTCGTCTTCGGGAGTGTCCGACAAGTTGTCAGCTCGCGCCTGAGCAAACGCATCCTTCACGAGGTTGCAGAGCTTGATCGCGAGACGGCAACTGTCGCCGGTACTCATAAGAAGCGGCAACTCTTTTTCAAGCAGCGCTTCCGTGTCATTCACGAGCCTGTCACCCAAAACGGACGACAGAAACTCATGCCCCGCATCGAGAACGTCCTTCATCAGGAAAACCTTCATCAGAACGTCTTTGGCGAAGAGACAAACATACGTACAAAAACTGTTCGTAATGTTCGGCTGACTGAGTTCGGTTGAGAATAATCCCGCCTTCATGAAATCCTTGCGGGGGAGCAATCGCTGCTCCAATACGTATTTGCCGCCTTGATAGACCTGACACCCCAACGCTTCGATTCTGGCGTCTTCAATCGCATTGTCGAGTGAACCGCAGAAATCCGCATTGCAGCCGGCAGCCGCATACTTCCTCGTCAGGAATTCAGCGCGAAGGTCGAAGTCCGAGTGAAGAATGTGCAGGGCTTCGTGAAACACGAAACCTCTGGCTTCGGCAACCGGTACCGACGTGAGATCCGGCAGATACACCGTATCGCCGTCGGTAGCAGGCCCGCCCACGCCGATCACGAACTGAATGCCTGTGGAATCGGTGAGCATACGGCAAAACTTTTTAAGTCCCTGTTGTTGAACGAGGTTCATAACCCCTCCCTTTGTTGAGGAAAAAAATCCGCAAAGAGAGCACCACTCCCAAGACAAAGGGAGGTGTCCCTTTGCGGGGTGGTTGAAGAAACGCCTGACTACCAATACAAAGCGGAGAGCTTCGCCGGTTTGTCCGAAGGCACGTAAAGCGGCTTCGGGTCTTCTTTTTCTTCGGGGATAGCCTGCTCAACGGCAGGTGACTGAGGTGCGGGATCGACAGCCTTTGCAGAGTGTTTATTGAAATAAGCCTCCAACGCAGGATCAATCTCGACCTCCATGGTTTCGGCAGATCCGCCGTCCAACGCAAAATCCGGTACCGGTTTTTGAACCGACACGGACTTTTCAACGGGCTTCGCAACCTTTGCAGTTGCGGGCTCGGCCTTGGGCGTAACGGGTTCTTCCTTTGTTTCGACGACCGGCACCGGAACCGACATACCGAAACGGCGACGGACTTCAGCGATTTCCATTCTGCCTTGCAGGATTTCCGTGAGGATTTCCTTGTCAAGCAAAACGGCGGTAATCGCCATAAGCCGCTTGAAGGTTTCAGGCGAATTGATCACCTTCCCTTCTTTGCCGCGCAGTTTTTCAAGTTCCGCCTCCAACAGCTGCGACAACGGCAGAGCGCCGTTGGCGATGAAGCTGAGGCCGCGCATCTTCTGGCAGATGATTTCAAGCTGCTTGAAACTTCTGATGTTGTTGCCTTCTTTCAAAGACCACTTCACGAAAAGTTTGGCTGCCTGCACCGTTTCCAGCACGAGCTGTCCGGAAAGTCCTTCGACCTTCTTTTCCAGCATCGGTGCTTCTTCAGCGGATGCCGGATTCAGACGAACACCGACATAACCCGCTGAGATCTTCCCTTCCACTTCGGCAAGCGGCGGCGCAGAAACTTCAAGCGACTGTTGCATCTTGGGATGCGACAGGGCCCACTTTCTGACGTTCGCTTCGTAGTGCGAAAGGAATTGGCTTCTGCACAGATTGAAGACCTCGACTTCTTTGTCAAGCAACTGTTTAATGCCGTTCCACTGTTCTGCCGGGACAACGTAGCCTCCCATAAATCTAAGTCCGGTACGTTCCAAAACCGCGATGAAGCGTTTCTTTGAAGCCGTAAACGGACGCAGGAGAGACTTGTCGATCAGCCACTTTTGGCCGGAAGTCGCTTTCACGTCTTCCTTCAAAAGAGCCGCGCCTTCCTGAATGTTGTAGTCAGGATCTTCCAGTTTGCACTGGCCCGACCACAACTCGAACCCGTGCTGCACCAGAACGAGCCGTTCATGCTTACGCATGAGAAGGGCGCGACGGTCAGCACCTTGTTCGTTCACGAAACCGTAGGCTTCGGGGGCGTTGGCAGTAAGCGGGAGATTAGTTTGATTGCTCATGGTTGAAACTCCATAAAAAATGGGGACACCATGAGCCCCGAGGGGATTCTTGGTATCCCCTGGGGATTGAATTGCAGAAGGACTCTGCAACTATTTTTTAGTGCTTGGCAGAACTACCCAACCAAATGGCGAGAAAACTGCAAGCGACAATAGCAAAAACGCCGATTAAACCTACTTCAAGAGCCGTCATCTGTTACTCCCTATCGTTCTTACGAGCGATTATAGAAAGAATGAACAAAATTGCGGCTGTGACTGAACGCAACCCAAAATTGTCATCCATCGAGTAATCCAACGGGACCAATTTGCCACACCACGTATCCACATAAAACTCTGTGTTACTGTTGATGAACAAACTGAAAAAGAGAGAAACGGACACACCCAAACAGAAGTTTGAAGTTATCAGCTGAATTCTCTCAACATATCCGGCAAGAAAATGCCGTACGAGTTGAAGCAACTTTTGAAGCATTGAACCTCCAAACATAAAAAATGCGGGAGATCCAACGTCCCACGGGACATTAAATTCCCGCAGGATTAAAAAATGTTCAAACCCAATCAGAACCAAAGGCTCTTTCTGGGCGTGAAACTCATCGGCTCAACGAGACTTTCGTCAACGACATCTTCGGGAACCAACAGATCGGTGGACTTAATATCCCATCGAACCGTAGATTCCTTTCGATACCGTTCCAGCTCTTGCGGCGTTTTTCTAACGCTTTCGGGCAAATCTTCGTACGCCTTGCGGTAGTCAATGACACCGCGCCCCACTACCTTCAGAACGCTCATCCCGCTGAACTCAGCGCGATTCTGATCATCAGGCATCAGGGCTTTGAACTTCTCGCTTAATTCCGCAAGTCGAGCCTGATGAGCTTCGATCTCCGCCGTGTAGCGGTTGATCACCTCCTCATGCTCTTTGAACTCGCGGGCCAGAAGCGCCCATTCCTCACGTGCCGCACCCCGAGGGATGTAGTAATCGCGTGGATACGGCGGTTCTTTTCGGGACTCAACGTACGACCAAAATTCGTCACCTCGGGCTTTGATGCCCTTAATGACGGCCTCGTCCCGTACGATTTCGAACTCATGAATTTTCTCTTCACTGTCCGGATCGTAAAAAACGAGCGTCCCCTTTTGAGCTTCACACACCATGATCTGGTGATGAACCTGCATCACGCAATGCGCAATGCACGGGGCGTCAAGGCCGTACTGGCTGATTTCGCGCAAATGCTCCTTACCGAAGCACTTGATTTCAACCGGTTCACCGGAAGCCGGCAAGCCGTCACAGCTTGCACGGTATTTCCGGTCGGGTTCGTACTCGCAACAAGCGGGCAACGCCAGCTCATCGTGTTTCTGACACCAGAGGTTCAAGGCTGTGGATTCAAAGCGCACGCCGTCACGGACTGCGTAGTCCGAAACTTCGTGCGGCTTCAATTTCCCGGTCTTTTCGCCCCAAAGATGCCAAGCGGAGCAGTACGGACTGATGCCGGCGATCATCGGGGATTCCGTTGCCGTTATCCCGTTAAGTCGCCAAGCAAACCATTCCGGAGTCCGCTGATCAAGATTGACAAAGACTGTCATTCGTATCTCCCTTGGAAACAACGGAACCTTGCGGAACCGTCGTTTCCTTTAGTGAAAGCAAAGACCTAGAACGGGCAATCGTCCACGGGATAGTCCGGATAATCCGGCATTTCCTGAGACGCAGCCTTTGCCGTTGCCTTCTGCGGAGCCGGAGCTGCCTTTAAAGGCACCGGCTGCCGGGGAGCAACGTAGGCGGGTTTAACCACCGGTTTGACAGGTTCTTTGACTTCGATCTGTTTCGGCTTCACGACTTTGGCTTCTTCGACCCCATCCATGCGAGCCTTCGTAATGAAGGACAACGCAAATTTGAGATCGTCGCCGGAGCAGTTATCCGCCGCCCAGTCTGTCGCCACTTCCCACGCGTTGCGAGCCCTTGCGAGCTTCACAACTTGCGCGAGTTTCTTCTCCAACGTCGTCAGATCCATTGCTGGAACCGTCGGCGCAGGAGTAGCCGCTGCCTTTTCGTCGGAAGAAGCCATCGCGTTCGCGTCATCTTCGTCGTAAAGACCGGCACATGACGGGAACGTATTCTTGATAGCCTGAATCAGACTCTTGTTGAGAAGCATCTGACGCGGGTATTTACGCCACGCTTCCGATTCACCACGGAACTTTTCAGAAAAGAAGGCAATGCCTTGAGACTCGAAAACGAATCCGTCAGGCCGCCTCACCTTCACGAAAGTGCTGATGTAACTCGGAGCTGTGATTTTGGCCTCTTCGATGGTCTCGACTTCTTTCGAAATCTCGAACCGTACGCCGGCGTACTCCGGATTAGACGCAGCAATCTGACGCCAGCCATTGACGCCGACAATCGGAACGATGCCGCCCGATTTGTCAGGAAAAGCGAAAATCTCTCCCAACATCGGGTTTAATCCCAATTGCTCGCAAATGACAAGCAACGTCATAAATTCCGCTTCCGTCGGAGCACGATACGTGTACTGTCCCTTTTCGTTCTTCACTTTCACTCTGAAGCATGTCATCTTCAGGGTGTTGTAGAACTTATCGGGATCGCAACCGTATTTGGCCGCCATGCGGATGAGCACGCTGTTCTTGCTGCTGAACACCGTGGCCGGAGCCGCAGCGGGAGCAGCAGGAGTCTGAACCTGAGACTGAGAATTATTGTTGGTCATTTTGGTGATTTCCTTTTAAAAACCAGAGGGTTAAAAAAGGCATATCACCGTCCCTCAAGGGTGATATGCCACCCTTGAAGGGCAAATTTTTAGTGTTTCAAGTTAGAAGACCGGAACTTCCGTCGATTCTTCTACCGGAGCCGGCGTCTGAGACACGGCAGCGGCAGCAGCTTTCTTCAGAATGTTGAAGTCATCCGCACCGAAGTGCAGAAGTTGTTTTTCAACGCTTCCGACCTTCGTGGCTCTCTGAGAGAGACGGCCCCGGACATAGATGAGATCACCCTTGGCCGCTTTCGCCTGAAGACCCTCTGCTCGTTTACCGAACATCGAGACTTCAAACCAAGACGTATCGTCCTGCCAGCCGTTCGCCGTCTTTGCAGACTTCGTAACAGCTACAGAAACGACCACGCCCGGCGTCTTTCCGGTGATCTGACGAACATTGCCCACGCGCCCGATGATGAACGCCTGATTGATGCCGCCGAAATCCACGTCCGTCGGCACCGCTTCCGCTTTCGCGTTGGTGATGACGACCTGACTGACCGGGTACTTCTGCTTGTCGCTCTTGGGAGCAACTTCAGAGACCTTCAATTCACCAGTAACGGTGACGAGATCGCCGGCCCGCACGTCAAGCGTTCCCGGTACATAGACCGGAATCGTCTGAGTGAGAACTCGGTTTTCGCCGTTGGAGACGTAGTTCTGATGCGTGGTGAGACTAAGGACGGTGTACTGCTGCCCGTCTTTTTTGGACGTGTAGCTTTTACCTTCCGCAGCCGCCTTCGCGACGAGAACGACATTGCTCTGAGAACCGGACTTGAAATAGAAATTGGACATTTTGTGTCTCCATAAAAAAGGAATAACCGTCGGAGACACGAAATTTCCCGGAGGAAATTTTTCGTCTCCCCTCGGGATTGATTTAAAAAATTTACTGCTCTTTGAAACAATCAAGCATCCCACTGCTCGCCGAAGATGGTGGCAGCGATGTTGTTGATGGCTTCTTTATCCGAAGCGGAACAGCGATTGAGCAACGCTTCGTTGAGGGCGTCGTGCGGCCTGCCGCAGTAGTCCTGCGTCAAGTACGCCCAACGCGTCAGCGTGCGGGTACTCATCGGAACGGAAATCGTTCCTTCGCCGTTGCCGTTCTCATTGCCGATAAACTGATCTCTCAGCTTGTTGGCGAGTTGAACGAACTGTTCGGCTATGCGCTTTGCTTCACTGCCCAGTGATTCCCGGAAGATGCCGGCAAGAAGATCAACTTCTACCGCAGGCTCCGGGTAATTCACTTCGAGAAAACGGTAGCGATCCATCGCGGCGATGTTCTGTCGTTGGATGCCCGCGTAAGCCCCCGTAACGTCACCGCAACCTTTGGAGTTGGCAGTAACGATGAGCCGAAACAACGGATGGGGCTTGATGAGCTCCTTCGTTTCCGGCACATAAAGAGGTCTGCCCTCAATCACGTCGTTAAGGCCGCTCATTTCCCCTGCCGGCGCAATGTCGACTTCGTTAATGAGCAACCCGTGACCTTCCTTCATGGCCGTCAAAAGAGGGCCCGGGTGGAAAGTCATTTCCGGAGCGGACTGACCCGGCTTCGTCTGGTACAACCAATTGCCGCGCAACTGGTTGAACTCAAACGTTTCCGTGCAGGTAAAAACTTGCAGGGGCCAATTCAATCTACCGAAAATTTCCGTGACGAGAGAAGTTTTGCCTGAACCGGTAGGCCCCGTTAAAAACAAGGCGTCTCCGTGGGGTTGGATGAGAAAGGCTCGAAACGATCTCAAGAGATCCTTTCTGAAGTGATACTGCGGATGTACCGTCGGGACAAAGCGTTCGTCCGTGCAATTAAGCACAGGAACCGTCATGCCGTCCGGAAACGTCACGCGCTGATCCTTGTCGAAGCAGTTCTCAAAGAGTTGCTTCATCGGAACCGCCGTCGAGAAATTCTCAACGGACGTATCACCGGCCTTTTCAAGAGCAGGGTTTTGAGTTTTGTTTGTCATGGTGAACTCCAAAAACGGAGGGACACCATGAGTCCCGTGGGGATTCTTGGCATCCCCAGAGGATTGAAAATATGTGTTGTCCTACTTGTCGCAGCCTTTCTTGTTCCATTCATCGAACGGAACGGCCCCAACGCTTCGGTGCTGCATCACTTCGGATACAGGCAGAAGGAAACAATCGGTGGCAGAAAGGCAGAGCGCTTCCCAAATTCCGGAACGGCGTTGCTTCAGAAGCAAAACGCGGTAGTAACCCTTGTGAGGGCCTTCTTCGGAAAGATGGTACTGCGAGACACGAGGACGAGTTTGGTTGATCACGGTAGCCTCCAAAAAATTGAATTTTCCGGAGACACCGCCCCTTGCTCGGGGAAGATGATCCCCGAAAGGGCTGTTATTGATGATTAGTTGTTTTTCTTACCAAAATACCCGAATTTCCATGCTACAAAAAATCCGAGAATCGCAAGAACAGCAACGTAAACCATAATTGCAATAGTTTCAGTCATTTACTGTTTCAGATCGGTGTTTAGTTACAAACGACCATCTTTCCAAGCAAGATAGAGTCCGAACGCTGTCAAAACAGCAACGAACCCCATTACGACTAAAAGATTAGTCATGGTTATTTCTTGTCAAAATGACCGGCTTTCCACAAGAGAAGAAATCCGGAAACGGCAAGAATTACCACGAACACCATGACGGCATAAATATTAATCATTCACAGACTCCTTAGCTGTTTTATCAAAATAGATACCAAGGCATAAACAAAACAGTGCCATTAGCAACTTTATGACAATCCACTCCAAACTTTCTGGCTGTGAAGTCAGATACGCAGGATGCCCGATTACGTGGACAACAATTGTCGGCTGATTAACTATAACACTGAGAAGCAGAGCTACAGACACAGCGAACATCATGTCACCTAATCTTTTACAGGCGCACGGAAGCCATTGTTTGATTTTTGCTTGATTCAACATTAAATCTCCTTAGTAAAACTGCGGAGACTCAACACTCCTTACGGAAGATTGAATCCCCGCAAGGGTTTTGAAATGGAAGGCTTAGGCCGGCACAAGTCCTAAGAACTCGTACTGGTACTTGCCTTCTGAGGTTTTGGTCTTTCTCTGCATCGCGAAAGTCGGCTCAATACCGGCTTCCTGAAGTCTTCGGCAAAGCAGCGGCAGGATGAATTCGGGAGTACCGAAACCACCGACCACGGCTTCCGTTGCGTGATACGTCTTGGCGATCTTGATGAGATCATCAACACGCTGCGCTACGAGGACTCGCAGGTTGTCGCATGGAAGTTCAAACGTGAGGAGACTTTTGATCTGCTGACGTTCGTCCCAACAGGCGTTGAAAACGCCGAGTTGTTCCATGTTTTTGTTGACAAACTGAGTGCTGAGGTTAAGAACTCTTCTGGTCATGACTTTGATTCCTATAGGAAACGAAAGCCATGCCAAGTCCCTAGGGAGCTTTGTATGACTCCCGTCGCTTGGAGATGAATGCTTCAGACGAACACAAAGAAATCGGTGAAACCGACTGCTTAGTATCCGTGAGAAGTTTTTTTGATAGACGCTGTATCAACGATCCGAAACACCGCCGGAAGGTGACTGTTTTCAAGCGAGCTTAAAAACGAGCGATTGATATGTTTTAACGTAAGAAATGTGCTTACGATCACAACCTGTTTTATAGGAAAGCAGGCAAACTATCAGTGGGACGAGCCCAAGAATTCGGTGTTTCCAAGGTTGCCGGCAGTTTCACCACTTTTCGCTGAGGAAGACCTCTGCGACTAGCGTCGCCGTTGAATCGAGTTTTTCTGTTTTTCATCGAATCCCGCAGGATTCGGCATCGAAACCGCATGGCGGCTCGGGAATATCTCGAACTTGGTTCGAGCCCAGAAGACGAGTCACAACGAGGTCGAAACCCGATGAAACGCCCAAAGGGATTTTGGATTGTCCTCATGCTATCCCCTTCTTTTTCCCTTGTCAAACAAGGCGTTGACGGCAAATAATTTCCGAGGCGAAACGCCCAAGTTATCTATAGAAGAGCGGTTTTGTCCCCCTGAAAATCGGTCTGTTTTACATTCAAAGGGGACACACCCATGCCCGA
>ULUT01068918.1_pt1 | contig 15328 bp, 15 predicted proteins | sample 1958691 | NCBI WGS metagenome assembly ULUT01 (sample SAMEA4835766, study PRJEB28245) | human gut metagenome | biome: gut microbiome; material: fecal sample | place: Denmark | collected 2008 | reverse complement strand
CATATTAATAAAAATGTTAAAAATACTTGTAATTTTTATTTCAATGTGATATATTAGCAAAGTCATTCATTGGCAAATAAACACTTGCAGTCCATTTTTTGCCCGTTGCCTTAAATGTTAGCGCAAATTTAAGGTTGGCAAAAGAGCAAACAAGACACAAGGAAGACTAAAAACAAGGAGGAAAATAAAAATGTCGGTTATTTCAATGAAACAACTTCTAGAAGCAGGCGTTCATTTTGGTCACCAAACAAGAAAATGGAACCCAAAAATGAAAAAATATATTTTCACTGCTCGTAATGATATTCATATCATTAACTTAGAAGACACATCAGTTCTTGTTGACAAAGCATATTCTTTTGTTAGAGATGTTGTTGCAGCAGGGAAAAGCGTGCTATTCGTTGGCACAAAAAAACAAGCACAAGATGCTGTTAAAGAAGAAGCAGAGCGTTGCGGAATGTTCTATGTAAACAATCGTTGGCTCGGCGGCTGCCTTACAAATTTCAAGACTATGAGGTCAAGAATTGACAGGCTCAACAAATTAAATCAAATGGAAAAAGTTGGAGAGTTCGACCTTCTACCTAAGAAAGAAGTTTCTATCTTAAAAGCAGAACGCGATAAATTGGAACTCAATCTTGGCGGCGTTAAAGATATGAGAGAACTTCCAGGCGTTATCTTTGTTGTTGACCCAACAAAAGAACACATTTGCGTTAAAGAAGCATTAAGGCTTCACATTCCATTAGTTGGACTTTGCGACACAAACTGTGACCCAACAGGAATCGATTATGTAATTCCAGGAAACGATGACGCAATTCGTTCAGTAAAATTGATTGCATCAGCAATAGCAGATGCTGTTATTGAAGCAAGAGAAGGCGTATCTTTCAAAGAAAATAATGAAGAAGATGAAAAAGTAGATTTAGAAGCAGCACTTGCTGAAGTTAAACCTACAGTAGAAATGGCAGAAGCAACAGTTGAAGAACCTGTTCAACACAAAAAACCAAGAGCAAAGAAAGTAAAAGAAGTTGAAGAAGTTAAAGAAACTGTTGAAAAGCAAGCTGAAGTTGCAGAAGAAAAACCAAAAAAAGCTCCAAGAGCAAAAAAGGTTGCAACTGAAACTGAAAATAAAGGAGAATAATTATGTTTACAAACGCAGATATAGTTAAACTTCGTTCATCAACTGGCGCTGGTATGATGGACTGCAAAAAAGCATTAACTGAAACAAACGGAAATTTTGACGAAGCAGTTAAGTGGCTTAGAGAAAAAGGAATTGCAGCCGCTGCTAAAAAAGCAGATAGAATTGCTGCAGAAGGTTTGGTCGCTTCATACATTCATATGGGCGGAAAAATTGGCGTTCTTGTAGAAGTAAACTGTGAAACAGACTTCGTTGCAAAAAGCGACGCTTTCCAAGCATTAGTTAAAGACATTGCTATGCAAATTGCTGCAGCAAAACCTTTGTATGTATCTTCAAGCGAAGTTCCAGCAGAAGCTTTAGATGAAGAAAAAGAAATATTAACAGCTCAAGCAAAAAATGAAGGTAAGCCAGAAGCAGTTATTGCAAAAATGGTTGAAGGCAGAGTTAAAAAATACTATAAAGATGTATGCCTTTTAGACCAAGATTTTGTTAAAGATAGTTCAAAAACAATTTCTCAAATTATCAATGAAGCAATTTTAACAATCGGAGAAAAAATTTCTGTTAGAAGATTTGTTCGTTATGAAATGGGCGAAGGCTTGGAAAAGAGAAATGACAATCTCGCTGATGAAGTTGCAAAACAAATGGCTGGAAAATAATTTTTTAAAAACTCTTTCAAACTGAAAGAGTTTTTTTATGTTGCAAATTTATTTTTTATGATGTAAAATGAAATTGTGGACGAATTAAAACAAGGAGAAACAAGAATATCAACATTGATAGACACGCAAACTGACTATCACAGTTTTTCCAATGCCCAAACTCAACAAAACAACGAAAAACGCGAAGAAGCCAAGAAAAAACTTTTTAATTTTGTTGAAAACGAGCAAGAAAAAAAGGCTTTGCCAAAGCAATCCATTTCATTAGACAAACAAGTTTTTGAAAATGAAGAACTTAAAATGCAAACCTTGCCCGAAGAACAAATAGAAGCGGCTTTTGAACCTGAATTGCAAACTGAGCAAGAAGTTACAGAAGATATTCAACAATCCATTGAAAACGACACCGAAGAAGAAGTTGACGAAAGCAGCGTTAAAGAAAATCGAAAGAGAATTGTATATGCCGAGCGCAAAAAAACGAACATAAAGTTAAGGTTAAAACTGGCCGCTTGCGCAATAGCGTGCGTATTAACTTGTCTTGGCGGTTGGGCAATATACAACGCGGTTGAAATTAAAACTTTAACTGGGGAAGCCCAAGCAAAAAATGCTCAATATAGTATAAATGTAGTTAAAGTTATATCTAATACATCTAAATTGGATGACTTAACAAATCCTAATAGTATAACAAATTTGGACGAACTCGAAAGTGCAAATATCGTTCAAATAATTCCAAAAGAAAAGTCTGCACCACAAACGATTGAAAAAAAGAGCAATTGGTTTGATAGAGTTTGTAACTGGCTTTCAAATTTATTTAAATAAAAATTAATCATCTGGCAATAATATTTTTGGAGAATATTATGCCAGATTTTGTTAAAGTTATAGTTTTCAGTTCATCGGCATTTGTTTTTTTGTGCTACATTGTAGCCTTTTTTGTTTGAAAGCAGCAGCACATAAGAAGAGAGAAGAGCGGCGAGGCCGCAAAATGTTGGGTCGTAAAAATTTAAAAAAATCAAAATTTGATATTCACGATATTTTAGGAATGTGTCGCGCGCAAGGATATTTCAAGATTCAAGATATTGAATATGCAATTTTAGAAACTAGCGGAGAAATGTCGATTTTGCCAAAATCGCTAGAAAAACCCGTTGTTGTGGGAGATTTGGAAAATCCAGACTTGTCTGAAAGCGAACTTGAAAATTATGTTGTTTTAGATGGAAAACCTAATATAGATATATTAAAAACATTAAATAAGGATGTAAATTGGCTGCTAACTCGCTTAAATTTAAGCAAGAAAAAACAGTTAAAAAGTATAATTTTGGCGATTTATGACGAACAAAATGATGAAATAATCGTCCATTATAAAAAATGAATGATTTTTTATTTTTTGGCAATTTTCGGAAATTATCGCAATTTTGTTTGACAAGTATTTAGTTAATTCGTATAATTTCTACGAAATTTCAAAGCATATTTTAAAGGAGAAATAAAAATATGGAAAGAAATGCCAGAACAAAAAAATTAAAAATTGCAATCATTGCAATAGCCTTGTTGCTCTGTTTTGCATTAGCAGTGGGAATTACAACTGCTTTCTACCAAGCTCAAAGAAGAGCTATGGGTTCTGTCAAAATGGACCAAGGCATAATCATCGACTATAAAGGATTTAACAAGGGCGATGAAAATATTTGGCAGCGCGAAACAACTACGACATTTAAGTTGTTCGAAGAAAGAGACGCTCAACCAGGCGAACAGATTTATGCTTACCCAGCAGGAATAAGGGCAAACGCAGAATCTGTTGATTTTTATGCAAGATTGAAACTTGAATATAGTTTCTATAATGTCGTAGGCGGTGTTGAAACATCAGTAGCACTTGCGAATCCAAAGAGTTTGATAAAAACATCTTCAACATTCTTTGATTCAAATTGGGTCGCATCTACAGATGGTTACTATTATTATGGTGTTGATACAACTCTAAATAAATTTAGTAAAGATGCAACAAATTACATAGATATCTTCGCAAAAGACGGTGAAGGTAATGTTGTTGCGAAATTTTTAATTGAAGGCGCAAACTTTGTTGGTGAAACAGCTGGCGAAGGCGGCGGTTTTGTTGCTGAAGGCACATATATTAACAAAATCGTTGTTCTTTTAACTCTTGAAACACTTCAAGGTGATGCTGATGCAGAAGCAGAAGGCTGGAAAATCACTCAACCAAGCGGAGAAACAGTAGACGTTTCAGGTGAAACAGAAACAGACATAAATATTAATGATATCATTGATGAAGATTTAAAAGATGGCGAAATCACAATTACAGGCGATCCAGTCCAACAATTAACAATCACAATTGGCTCAAAAGCATTTTATGGTTGCACAAAATTAAAATTAACACTCTCAAATAGTGAAAATATTATTTATCAAATCGCATCTGATGCTTTCTCTGAAGGTGCAACAATTATGTATGGATTAGATAATGTTTCATCTTTAGTTATCAATCCAAGCACCTTAGGTCAATCTGAAGGTACAGTAAATAGATGGAAGGTTTCAGAACCAAATCTCTATCTTTTCTTGCCAACGGGATTGACTTCAACAAGCAGTTCTTATGGTGATTATCAATATACAGATGACCAAGGAACTTGGTATTTTGACCTTATAGATGAAAGCGGAAATAAAGTTTCTGCATTGTCTTCAAAAACTTCAGGCGGAGTTTCAACTCTTGGCGCTTCAACACTTGAAAGCGCAACCGATTATACGGCAAGAATAAATGTTGTTTTATGTAATGAAAATTTAGTTAACATGGTAATTCCTAAATATGTAAGCACAAGTGTAGATGGACAAAATTTTCTAGTAACTATATTACGCGACGGCAGCACAGTTAGTGGCTCTGACTTTATTTTAAATAGTACAGAGATAAATGATCTTAAATCTATAAAATTTCCTAGCAGTTTAAAAAAAATAGGGGGCGGTTCATTTGACGATCTAAGAACAGTCGAATCAATTGATTTATCAAATACACACTTAACTACTATTCCAGAAAGGGCATTTGCAAATTGCCGTTCATTAACAACAGTGCTTTTCCCATCATCTGTAAGCTCTATTTATGCGGAGGCATTTCAATATTGCAATATTACTGAATTAAATTTGCCTAATTTATATTATTTAAATTCTTTAGCGTTTGGTGGAAATAATTTAAATTCAGTTTTCATAAACGAAAAAAATGAAAATTTTTATGTTGAAGGAAACTGTTTAATAAGTAAATCTGGAACAGTGATGATCGGAACTAATAATAGTGTGATTCCGACAGATAAAAATATAACGACCATTGCAGCAGAAGCCTTTAACGGCCGTGAAGAATTAACTTACATTAATATACCTAATGGAATAACAACATTGGGAAAGGGAGCATTTGCTAATTGTAAGAAATTATCAAGGATTGAACTTCCAGATAGTGTTACAGAAATTGGGGCTGGAAGTTATGAAAATTATTTCACTGGAACTTTTGAAGGTTGCTATGAACTAAAATCAATAGTTTTGAGCAAAAACATTAAAACAATACCTCTTCGTTGTTTTATGTATTGTGGATTTACTTCAATAGAATTGCCTGAAGGTGTAACTAATATAGCAAGACAGGCTTTTTGGAACTCGGCGCTAGTTTCTATTACTATACCAAATTCAGTAACAACAATTGAACGCGAAGCTTTTGATGCGTGCGAAAACTTAAATTCATTGACAATTGGAAGTAAAATAGGAAATTTTAGTTGGGTACCAACGCCATGCACAGGTTTAAGAATCGTAGATAGCAACCCTTATGCCTATACGGATGGGTATGCACTCTTTTCTAAAAAAACAGGAAACGTCTTATACTTAGATAAATATATAAGCAAACAATCCAATTATAGAATACCGTCAAGTATAACAATTGACGAAGAGACTTGGAAAGTAGAACTCAATGAGAGATGTTTTGAAGATAATGATCAAATTGTTTCGGTAACTATATCGGATGGAATAACTTTAATACCAAGCTGTGCATTTCAAAGTTGCTCAAACTTAACTACTGTAATAATACCAAACAGTGTTATTACAATTGATAGTAGTGCTTTTAGTAACTGTAGAAAAATTACTGCAATTAACTTGCCAGAAGGGTTGTTGCGAATTGGTTCATCAGTTTTTTATAATACTGGGCTTGAATCAATTGTTCTTCCAAATAGTTTGCTATCATTAGCTGATCGTGCGTTTAGTTTCTGTCAGGGATTGAGAAATATTATAATACCAGAGGGAATTACTGAAATTCCTAGAAGTTGTTTTAGTTTGTGTAAAAATTTACAAGAAATAACAATTCCATCAACTTGTACAATAATTGGAGATTCTGCATTCTCAGATTGTTCTAATTTAACATCAATAAAATGGAATATATCCTATGATTTAAATGGTGTCAATGCAACCGGCCCTGAATTAAGCCAATTAGAAGGGCGAACAATTGATGGATTAACTATTACTGATATATTGGAAGCAGCCCCAACAGACATTGAAAATGGACTTGTATTTGAAGGCTGGACTGATGGAACAACCATTTATCAGCCAGGTGTTGAATATACATTTAGTCTTGGAAATAGAAGATTAGAAGCTGTATGGTCAATGAATAAAGTTTCGTTTGATGCTAATGGAGGAACTGGAAGTTTAGATTCCGTAATTTTCGAAAAGAACGAAACAGTTACTGTCCCTGAATTTACGAATTTTGCTAGAGATGGCTTTATTACATTTGGTTGGTCAACTGAAAAAACCGATAAAACAGCGAAATACAAACCTGGAGATACATTTACGCCTGATGGCAGCTGTATTTTATACATTATTTGGCAAAAACCTGTACAAGTCATTTTTGAAGCAAATGGAGGACAAGGTGCAGGAGAATTACTAATACAAGCACAAGGACAAGAATCATTTTCTTTATCAGATTATAATCAAATATATCATAAAGAAGGATATTATATAATCGGCTGGGGTTATTCAACGGATTATAAAGATTATGAAGCAGACGACACATTTAATTTCTATAACGAAAATTTCCAAAACCAAGAATTGATTGTCAAATTATACGCGATTTGGAAAGCATATTATAAAGTAACATTAGATGGTAATAATGGCTTAGAGGAAATTTATGTTGTTGATCAAACAGATCCATCTCAAGGAACATTTAAATTAAGTGATTATACTAATCAATTTACTGCCCCAGAAAATATGTACCTTGCTGGTTGGGCAAAAACTGCAAATGCAACAGAACCATATTGGCGACTTTCTGAAACAATTTATTTCTCATCATGGAATAAGTCAACATTTTATGCTGTATGGAAAGAATATGAAAAGGTTACACTTGATTCAAACAATGGATCTGGAGAAACTATATTAGTAGAAAGAAATCAAAATGTTAGCACATTAAGTTTTGCAAATTATGCTGATGCATTTACTGCTCCAGAAAATTGCTATTTGGTAGGATGGTCAACAAATAAAGATGCAACAACTGCAACGTGGAGCGCGACAGGTTCAGTTGCCATAGCATCATATAATGGACAAACTATCTACGCTATTTGGAAAATTATTCCAGCAATTACATTAAACTCAAATAATGGCGAACAAGTTGAATACATTAAAAAAACTGAAGTTGATTCAAGATTCTTATTAACAAGTTATTCAAATCTATTTGTTAGAGATTCATATGTTCTTAAAGGCTGGAGTTTAACAGAAAATTCAACTTCAATTGATTATACAATAAATTCATGGGTGTACTTTAGCAGTTTAGAAGGAAAAACACTTTATGCTGTTTGGCAAAAACTAAAGACTATTACATTCAATGTTAATGGCGGAGTTGGAGAAAACATAACAATTACACAATCTTCAACTAGTGACAGTTATGTTCATATAGATGGAGATCTTTGGTTATCGAGCAATGAAAATGTAACATTTAAGGGTTGGGCCAAAGAGCAAACTGCAACAGAGCCAAATTATACCCAAGATTCAACTGTTTGGTATTCTGACTTTACTGAAGATGATATAATCCTTTATGCTGTTTGGCAAGAAAGGGCGCATTTGGTTTTGGTTGCAAATAATGGTACAGACGAAACAATAAAAGCATATATTGATGGTGAAGAATATGGATATATTTATTTATCAAATTATACTAATACTTTCACTGCACCTGGAGAAGATTATTATTTGTTAGGATGGGCATGGAGTTCAACTGCAACATCAACAGACAAAAGTAAATCAGATAGTATATATTTAGCGAACTACTCTTCTGAGAATGGTCAATCTCTTTATGCAGTTTGGAAAAAATATAAAACAGTAACTATTAATTCAAATGGTGGAACTGGCGAAGAAATTACTGTTAAAGAATCAGCCGAAACAACACAAATTTGGATGGGTGATTATGTAGATAGCTTTGTAGCTCCAAAGGGACAAGTTCTCGCTGGTTGGGATATCAATAAAGGTTCTACAAGCCCACGTTGGAAAAAAACTTATTATATAGATTTTTCAGAGTTATCTGAAACAACAACAACAATTTATGCAATTTGGGCAGAACCAACAAATACAATTACTTTTTCAGTAGGTGCATATAATGCTTTTGAGGCATATATGGTAAATCAAGATTATGGTGCCGCACAAGCAGGACTTTCCTTCTCTGCAAGCATTGTAATATACGATACTGCTATGAATTTGAAAGCTTCTTATTCTTGCAGCCAGGGATTGGTATTTGCAACTTTAGCTCCTGGAGATTATATAATAAGAGTTTATGGATTCGCTGAGAATGTCATTAATATTTACACAGCCGATTCTTTATATAACAATCTCATGAATGGTGTAGGACTTACTAAAAACGATTCTTATACTATTACATTAGGAGAAGACGATACTGGTGCTTATTCTCAAATAGACTTTACGCTAGTATATAATGCGGAAAATGACCCTTTAAGCGGTTCTACTGCAAGCAATTATGGTTCAATGTTATTCTTTGCTGGAAATGATATTGCATCAAAGACTGTTACATTCAATGCAAATGGTGGACAAAGCACAATAGAATCAATGTCAACATTTGGAACGACTATAAAACTACCAGCACGTAGTAAATTTACTTATGAAGGAAAATATCTTGTTGGATTTAGTAAAAGCCAAGATACGCTACCAACAGATTCAAGCAATATCATTGATCCTGGTTCTAAATACACACTTGAAAGTGATAATGATACATATATATGCTATATGGGTAAATTTAAAAACAATTACGATTAAAGCAAATGGAGGAACTGGCGAAGATCTTGTCTTTACGCAAAGCACCGACAGCATGTGGTTCTATCCAGGTGACAGATACAATTATTCATTTGAGCATCCAGATGGTCTTGACATAATTGGTTGGGCTACAGATCCAACAGGAACAAACCGATTTGATTATCATAATGGCATAAATTTAAATCAATTTGAAGAAGATAATGTAATTATTTATGCTATTTGGGGATAGGTTTAAAAAATACCCTGACTGAAAAATATAAAAAACTTGGAATTAATTTCCAAGTTTTTTTATGAAAATATGGCTTTAAGGATTATGCCGATGATAAACGAAAGAACGGCAAGCCCTATGGTGCGATAAATTAGCATTCGGGCTTGTTTTTTCTCTTTTTGCAAATCCTTTTTAAAAAGATGTCCTTTAGATTTTAGTGATGTGCAATATATTACGCCTTTTTTGCTATCTGATGCGACAAAGTCAATGTAGTTATCTTTTTGCAAACTTTGCATTATGTCGTCGAGTTCAGAAAGTGATAGCGCGTGCTTTTTGTTTGATACAAATTGTATAATTTCTTCAGCAGAAATAAGATGCGAACTTCTGTCCGCACATTTTTCAAAAAGATAAAGCATAATGAGTTTTTCTTTTTGGTCTAACAGCATTAAAAATATTATTAGCAAAAAACGAAGAAAATTTCGCTTTAAACAAAAATATGGTTGACACAAAAGCCAATTTCTTATATAATTAACCGAACTTTTAAATTAATATGGAGGTAAAAAATGAAAAGAACATATCAACCAAAGAAACGCCAAAGAAATAAAGTTCACGGATTTCGCGCAAGAATGAAAACTCAAGGCGGAAGAAATGTAATCAAAAGGCGTAGAAACAGAGGCAGAAAAAATTTAGCTGCGTAAAGTTAGGAGGGCGAAAAAATGTTAAAAAAAGAAAATCGCCTTAAAAAGAACAGTCAATTTTCATACATCTATAAGCACGGTCAAACGAAACATACCCCTATATTGTCCCTTAGTTTTGTTAAAACACAGTATAAACCTTTTAAAGTTGGCTTCACGGTTAGCAAAAAAATCGGCAAAAGCGTTGTGAGAAGCAAAGTCAAGCGCAGATTGCGTGAAGCATTTAGGTTATTAATTGATAAAGTAAATGAAAATTATAACTACATTTTTATTGCTAGACCAGGAATTGAGAATGCAAGTTTTCAAGAGATTCAACAAACTATTTATAGTCTTTTGGAAAAAGCAAATTTGATAAACAAAAATTGAAAATTATAAGGCATTATGTCTTAATTTGATATAAAAATGAATAAATTTTTAAAAGTTATCGGTTTTCCATTTAAAGCGATTTACATTGCTTTAATTTATTGCTATAAATGGTGTATAAGCCCATTGCTTCCGCACGTGTGTAGGTTTACACCATCTTGTTCAACTTATGCCTTGCAAGCGGTTAAGGAATTTGGCTTAATCAAAGGTAGTTATATTGCATTTAAAAGACTATGCAGATGTGTGCCTAATGGAAAGAGTGGGTTTGACCCAATTCCGCTCAATATTAAAGGAGATTTAAAATGGCTTATTTAGCTTCAAAATTTTTAGGGGCAGTTGCTCAGCCAAACGGAGTTTGGGAAAAAATTATAATGGCATTCCATAATGGAATTCACAATTATGCTTGGGCCATTATTGTTTTCACAATAGTTTTAAAAGTTATTTTATTGCCACTCGATTTTTTAAACAAATATGTAACTGTTAAAAACACAAAAGTTCAACAAGCAATTCAGCCTGAACTTGAAAAAATTCAAAAGCAATATGGCAATAACAAGCAAATGATTAATCAAAAGACTATGGAGCTCTATAAAAAGAACAATTATAGCGTTACTGGGTCTTGCGTCATTATGCTTGTTAATATGGCTTTGACGCTAACGATTTTCATAACTTTATTTAGCGGCTTAAATTCAATGGCGGCTTATAAAGTTCAATATCAATATAATGAAATTCAAAAGAGTTATTATTCTCTTAGTGATTATAGCGTAGACAATCTTTCTGAAAAATATTCTTATTATTACAATGAATATGCGGAAAATCCTGCCAACTTAAATGAAGAAGGCAATTTTGATGCAGGACTTGCAAAGATTTATGCGCTTGACAATGTTAAAGCAAATATAGCAACTTATAATAACGAAATTAACAATGCAAACGCGCTTCAAAGATACGGAGAGGTTAAGGAAAGTTGGCTCTGGATTGACAATATTTGGAAATCCGACACTCCTTGGACAAACTCTGTTGCAACATTCAGCGAATATTCTAACAGCGCTAGAGCAACATTTAAAGATGTTTCAATAAAGAATGCGGCTGATGAAGAAATCGGCGTATTATCAGCAAACGATTTAAAGGCTTTAGCTGAAGTGGAATATAATCAAATTATGGACCCAATTAGAGCTTCTGCGGGCAGGGCAAATGGTTATTTAATCGTTGTTATTTTGGCTGCCGGATTAAATTTGATTTCAATTCTTGCATCTCAGGGCAAATTGAAATTTAAAAGAAAGAAAAAGACAACTCTTGAAGAAGAGCCAAAGCAAAAACAACCAGGTGGCTGGTTAATGTTGATTCTTCTTCCTGCAATTATGATTTATATCACATTAATGTATAACGCGGTGTTTGGATTATATATCTTTGTAAGTTCACTTGTATCAACAGCGGCAACACCACTTATTAACTGGATAATAAATATTATCGACAAGAAGAAACAATCAAAAAAAGCAAAAGAAGCGACTGTTTCATACAGTAGAAAAAAATAAGGAGAAAGTTATGTTATTAGAATTTGAAGCAACAGGAAAAAATATTGAAAAAGCAATCGAAAATGCTTTATTTGAACTCAAAGCAGTTCGTGATGATGTTGATATCAAAATTTTAGAACAAGGTGGCTTATTTAAAAAAGCAAGAGTTCTTGTAACAATTTCTGAAGACGCTAGAGAAAAATATTTAAGACGCGAACAAGCAAGGAATTTAGAAGTTGAAGAAACAATAAATGAAGTTGTTGATGCAGCTGAAGAATTAGCTAATAGCGTTGAAGAAACTTTTGAAGAGATTGAAAAAGAAATCACAAAAGAAGAAAAGAAAGAACTTAAAGAAGAACAAAAAGAATTAAAAAAGGCAGAAAAAGAAGAACGCAAATTGGCTAAGAAAAGCGAAAAATTGAATGCTGAACAATTCTTGGAAGGCTTTGTAAAAGTTAGCGGTTGCGGCAATGAAGTAACAGCATTAAGAACTGATGATGAAGTTAGAATTGTAATAAATGGAGATAAATCATCAGACTTAATTGGCTATCGCGGAGAATGTATGAACGCTCTTCAATATATTTCTTCAGTTATTGAAAACGAAAATGCAGACAAAAAAACTCGCGTAATTTTAGATATTGAAAATTACAGGGAGCGCAGAGAAGAAACTTTAAAAGCGCTTGCTCACAGAATGGCAAAAAAAGTTTTGAAAACAGGCAAATCTGCAAAACTTGAACCAATGTGCGCAAACGATAGAAGAATAATTCATACTGAACTTGCCGATGTTGAAGGTGTTTCAACAATAAGCAAAGGAACAGAACCAAATAGATATTTGATTGTTATTCCTGAAAAAAGTGATAATGAATAAATAAAAAATCCATAATTAATTTATGGATTTTTTTATTAACCTAATATCCAACTATCGAAAGCGCTTTCTGTAACTTCGCAAGCATTGATTATGAGTGTAACTTTACAAGATTTAACTAAAAATGTTTCCATATCGTTGCCTTCGCCAGGAATTACTTCAATAACTGGATTTGTTTCGAAGACTTCAATCTTTTCCGTATCCTTTGTTACTGCGGCTCCAGATATATCATTATAGTTTACTGAATGAGTTGAATTTGTCCAATTACTTAAATTTCCAACATAATAGAACCAACCATCTCCGCCATCTAACCATTTATTTGAAAAGCTTAATGTTTTTGCATATATTGCGCTTAACACATTGTTTGCGTTATATTCGGTTGTGCCTTGTTCTGCATTTAAAGCGTTGGCAAGTTGTTGCAAATTGAGTTCTTGGACCACCCCATCAATTTCTTTTGTGAATGTGTAATCTAACTTTGCTCTTAACAAAAAGTCTACACTGCCTTCTGCTGCGGATAATTTTGGATTTACAATTTCATATCTGTCATCAAACCTAACATTAGTTTCATTTAAAGAAGAATAATTGCTGCCTTGTTTTTTCAAAAGATAGAAATTTGTTCCGCCTTGGACTGAAATATCTTCATAAGTCATAACAATACCATTTTCAAAAGCAAAATCGCCTTCCATTTTTTGGGTGAACGAGAACCAAGCGCTTGTTATTCCTACTATTATAACGGTGATTATTGCGACCATAAAGAAACATAAGAGCAACAATAACCAAAGAAGATTGTGGGCTTTTTTCTTTTTCTTGTCTTCTTCACGATAGTTATATTTATTTTTCATATCATTACTATCATAGTTTTTCATAATTCCCCCTAAATTAAATTATAAAAAAATTTCTATAATAAGATTATAGAAAAATTTTTAAATATAGTCAAATAAATTTTATAATGTAATAAATAGCACGCCTAAAGTATCTCGTCCGCAATGGCTGGCAATGGTTGAACCGGCATAGTTTTGAATTATTTCTTCAAAGCCATAATCTTTTAAAATTTGCTCAATTTGTGCGTTAATTTCGTCATTTTTGGTTGTAAAAGTTATAAAAACGCGTTTTTTATCAACATTTTGATAGTCTTTTAACAAATCTTTTACATAATTGATAAGAACTTGCTCATACCTACCCATATATTTTTTATCAACAATCATCTTACCGTTTGCAAGTTTAATTTTTGGCTTAATTCTTAAAACATTTGCTCCAAACATTGCAAGTGCAGAGCATCTGCCGCCTTTATATAAATATTTTAAATTGTTGATTACAAATGATGCTTGAACGCGATTTCGTTCTTCTTGCAATTCTAAATAAATTGTTCTCAGGTCTTTGCCTTCATTAATTTTATCTATGGCAGATAGAACCAGCAAAGCGCAACCTGTGGACAAAGACATACTATCTAGCACTTTTACATTTTGCAATTCTTGAGAAGCCATTAAAGCGTTTTCGTGTGATGAAGAAAGTTCAGAAGACAAAGAAATATGAATCAATGCATCGGCATTTAAATCTTTCATTTGTTTTTCGAAAAATTCTTGATAAGCGAGAGCGCTTCTTGCCCCAGTTTTTGGCAATATGCCAGTTGTATCCACATAATTAAAAATTTTTTCAGGGCCGATATCAATGCCGTCTTCAAAAGTGTCGTCGCCTAAATTGACATTCAAAGGCATCACGCCAATATTATATTTTTCAACTAATTCCTTTGGAAGGTCTGATGTGCTATCAGTTGTAACAATAATTTTCATATTAACTCCTAATTAATATTTTATAACTAAATACAAAATAGTCAAATTGTTAGCCAAAAATTTTATGTATAAAATATGAGAAAATTTGACTAAAATGATTTTTGTTTTGATAAACGATTATGTTCACTCTGCCAACGATTTTGCTTGCCTCAACTGGGCCATAATCCATACAGTCATTAGATGCACCTTCGCTTGAGCGATTATCTCCTAGATAGAATATATATCCTTCATTAATTTCAAGATATTTAATGTCGTTTACTATAACAATTTTACAACCATTCAAATTAGACTTGTTTATTAATGTCTGAAATTCTTTATAAGCAGGATACAAACTTGCGTCTTCTTCTAAATATGGCTCGTCAACAAGTTCAGCTTGAGTGCTTCCTTTTTTAATAATGCTTATTCTATAAGTTCCATTGCTTTCCGACACTGCGCCGTTATCAGTGCGAACTATTGCGATTTTATCGCCTTCAGTGGCTATTAAGCGTTTTATAACATATTTGTTTGCATTTGAATTATTTTGAGGATTATGTACAACAATTATATCTCCGCGGCTTGCAGAGGCAAATCTGTTTATGTAAACGCAATCGGAAATATCTTCACTTTCATAGTTGTTGAGAGTTGGCAACATTGAATAACCTTCAACGACCCTTCCAATATATACAAAATTGAAAACAGCAATTAAAGCGATAAAAATTATAAATAAAATAAAAAGGGCCTTCAAAATAGAATGAAGCCATAAAGGAACATCTTTCCTGTAAATGTTAACGCGCTTAATATATTGCGTGTCTTTCTTTTTATCGTCTTTTAACATCTATAATATTTTAATTCAACAGCATAAATTTGTCAATAAATAA
>ULUT01016345.1_pt1 | contig 15333 bp, 10 predicted proteins | sample 1958691 | NCBI WGS metagenome assembly ULUT01 (sample SAMEA4835766, study PRJEB28245) | human gut metagenome | biome: gut microbiome; material: fecal sample | place: Denmark | collected 2008 | reverse complement strand
ATTGGGATTGGAATAGGATTTTACGGGGAAGAACTGCAGAATTTTGTCAGTGAGCAGCAGGTTAAGATTGCGCAGATGGTGAAATCTGCAGACAGGAAAACAGAAGAAGAAAAAACAGCTCAGCAGACAAATGCGGAGGCAGAAGCTGAGAATGCGGTGACACCTGAAGTTCAGGATACAGATGGACTGAGTGAAGAGGACAAAACTCTTTACAGGCAGGCAAAGTATGCTGCAAAACAGTATGATTATGATAAAGCCATAAGTATGCTGCAAAACAGTGAGACTTATCAGACAAGTGAGAAGTTTCAGCATGCGGTTAAGGTTTATCAGAAAAAGAAGGAATCCTGCGTTTCCTGGCCGTTAGACCAGGTGACACACGTCTTTTATCATACTCTGATCAAAGATACCGGTAAGGCTTTTGACGGGGATTACAAGTCAGGAGATTACGATCAGGTTATGACAACGATTGATGAATTTAACCAGATTACTCAGAGCATGTATGATAAGGGATATGTCATGGTCAGCATTTATGACATGGCGACAGCGGATGAAAATGGGAATATGAATGCAGGGGAGATTCTCCTTCCTCCGGGTAAAGTACCGTTTGTGCTTTCGCAGGATGATGTGTGTTATTATCATTATATGGACGGGGACGGATTTGCAACCAAACTTATCGTAGATGAGGAAGGAAAAATCCGCAATGAATATGTGGAAGATGATGGCAGTATTTCTGTAGGCGATTATGATATGGTTCCTCTGATCGATCGTTTTGTAGAGGAACATCCTGATTTTTCTTACAGAGGTGCTAAAGGAATTGTTGCCCTTACCGGTTACAATGGAATTCTTGGTTATCGCACAGACAGCAGTTATGAAACCCGTCCGGATGATCTGGATGCAGATAAAGTAAAATGGCTGGATGAGCATCCGGATTTTAATCTGAATACAGAGAGAGAAAATGCAGCCAGAGTAGCGCAGGCTATGAAAGATGAAGGCTGGCTGTTCGCAAGCCACACATGGGGACATCAGAATGTAAGTCAGATCAGTCTGGAGAGATTACAGGCAGATACACAGAAGTTTAAAGAGAATGTTGATCCTCTGATAGGCGGAACAGATATTATTATTTTTGCATTTGGAGCAGATCTTACCAGTGTTGAAGATTATTCGGGGGAGAAGTTCGAATATCTTAAGAGCCAGGGCTATAATTATTACTGTAATGTGGATTCAAGCCAGTATTTTGTGCAGATCCGCAGTAATTATTTCCGGCAGGGAAGAAGAAATCTGGACGGATACAGAATGTACTATAATCCGGAACTTCTCTCAGATCTGTTCGATGCACAGTCTGTGTTTGATTCTTCCAGACCGGTGCCGGTTCCAACTATGGGGTGAGTATGATCTCTGTGCATAACTGAAAGGGGACAATATATGAGAAAAAGGATAGCATGTGTAACAGCAGCTATTTTGAGTATTTCGTTAGGAGTAAGCGGATGTGGGCTCATTCCGTTTGAACAGGATATTCCATTTCTGAGTTCCAGAGCTGAAAATGTGGAAACTGAGAAAAAAACAGAACAGCAGACAATTGATGAACAGGATGCTGATACAGAGAAAAGTACAGAAGATACACAGCAGGATGATGGTCTGAATGAGGGAGAGCAGACTGACAACGAAGATACAGAAGAGGCAGATGAGAAACAGGAAAATCCTATGGAGCAGGCAACGCTTATGGCTGTACAGTATGATTATGATGGCGCCATAGAACTGCTTAAGAGTCAGCCGGATTACGAAAGTAATACGGATATGCAGAGTGCAGTTTCGGATTACGAAAATACGAAAGCCACCTGTACAGAATATCCGCTGGAGCAGATCACGCACGTGTTCTTCCATACACTGATCAAAGACACTGCCAGAGCATTTGACGGGGATTCAGACAGTAATGGATATAACCAGTATATGACAACAATTGATGAGTTTAACAAAATCATACAGAGTATGTATGATAAGGGATATGTCATGGTCAGTCCGCACGACATGGCGGTTATCAATGAGGACGGAACTATGTCCAGAGGCAGTATTATGCTGCCACCGGGAAAAATTCCATTTGTGCTTTCTCAGGATGATGTAAGTTATTATCACTATATGGACGGAGATGGTTTCGCATCGAAACTTGTAGTGGATTCCAATGGTGATGTCAAGAACGAATATATTGAGGATGACGGAAGTGTTTCCACAGGGGATTATGATATGGTTCCACTGATCGATACTTTTGTAAAAGAACATCCGGATTTTTCCTATCATGGAAGAAAGGGAATCCTTGCAATGACAGGTTATGACGGTGTTCTGGGATATCGTACGGATATTGCATATAAGACCGGAAAAAAACTGCAGGATGATCAGAAAAAATTCCTGAAAGATCATCCGGATTTTAACTATAAGCAGGAAGTGAAAAATGCAAAAAAGGTAGCTAAGGCTATGAAGGCAGAAGGCTGGGAATTTGCAAGTCATACATGGGGACATAAGGATGTGGCTGCCACTTCTCTGGATGATTTGAAAAGAGATGATAAAAAATGGAAGAAATATGTGGCTCCCATACTTGGAGAAACAGATATGATCATTTTTGCATTTGGTGCGGATATCGGAAGCTGGGAAGGATATTCGGCAGACAATGAGAAATATGAGTTTTATAAGAGTCAGGGATACCGCTATTTCTGTAATGTAGATTCCAGTCAGTATTTTGTACAGATTACAGATGATTATTTTCGACAGGGAAGAAGAAATCTGGATGGATACAGAATGTATTATAATCCGGAAATGCTCAGTGATCTTTTTGATGTATCGGAAGTATGGGATTCTTCAAGACCAACTCCGGTACCTGGAATGTAGAAGGGAGTATTGATTATTATGAAGAAAAAAATATATCTTGCCATGCTTGCAGTTTGTTTTGCACTGACAGCATCTGCGTGTGGTGATGGCGGTGCTGTTATCACAGACGGTACAAAGACAGAAGGAGCTGCTGACGGGAAGAAAGCAGAGACAGGAACTACGCGTCTTGTTTCTGTTGAGAATGTAGAGAAATATATTACGATCGGAGAATATAAAGGACTGACTCTGGACAATACGGTGGATGCGATCACTGACGATGATGTACAGGCGCAGATCGATGAGGATCTGAAAGATAAGGCAGAACCTGTATCTGATGCAGCGAAAGAAGGGGATCTGGTGACTGTAAATTATACAGGCACTAAAGACGGACAGACTTTTGACGGTGGTACTGCCAATAACTATGACTTTGTGATCGGCGACGGACAGATGTTTGAGGAATTTGAAAATGGTGTGATCGGGATGAAAAAAGGTGACACAAAGGAGATTAAAATTGATTTTCCGTCAGACTATGCAGACGAAACTCTGGCAGGTAAGGAAGTTATATACAAGGTTACGGTGCAGAACGTGCGGCGTGAAGGAGAACTTACAGATGAATGGGTTGCAAAGAACACTGATTATACAACAGTAGATGATTATCGTGAGAGTATTCGCAGTGAACTTGAGAAAAACGCAAAGGAATCTGCGCAAGAGGTTCTTAAGAATACTGCATGGAGTACAGTGCTTGAGAACTCTGAAGTAAAAGAATACCCACAGGAAGATGTGGATAAGGCTGTTTCTGAATTTAAGAAGAGTATGGAAGTTTATGCAAAACAGGCCGACATGACTCTGGAAGAGTTTACAGACAGTCAGGGTATTTCGCAGGATGATTTTGATGAACAATGTCAGCAGTATGCAGAGGGTAAGGTTAAGCAGAACCTGATCGTGCAGGGGATTATGGATGCAGAGGGACTGTCACTTGACGACAAAGAGAGCCTTCAGCTGCAGGATAAACTGGTAGAACAGATGGGTGTTTCTAGTATTGCAGAGCTGGTTGGAACTTACGGACAGGATTATGTAGATGAATCAGTCGGACTTCTCAGAGTGGAGGAGTTCATTATAAAAAATGCGAGTGTGAGTGAGAAAGTCGCAAACGGTGATGTGCTGGCAGATGATGCAGATGCTGTGGCAGAAAATGCGGAACAGGACAGTGATCAGAATGTATCAGATGAAGATACTGATGATTCCGGACAGGACAATTCAGATGTAGATGAGAATCTGGAAGAGGAATTAGGTACGGAAGATGTTGATCAGAGTGAATAATTGGCATTGTATTTACCTGATAAATGAGTTATGATTATTGATAAAAGTGGATTACTCCGTACTGTGATGTACGCTGTCAGGGACTAATTAACAAAAAGAAGCGGGGAAAGGAAACCATGGATAAGAGGGTGTTGCGCGAAAGAATGCGCAGAAAAAAACGCCAGATGATGATCAGGCATTATACAAAGGTCGGACTTTGTGTCATTGGCATGATCCTGGCGGTGGTGTTTGTGGTGAGAGGAATTATTATTCCAATCGCACATCATGTAGCCGGAGGCGGAAGCAGTGATCAGACTGTACAGGCTCAGGCAGATACAGAGGAAGTTCAGGCAAATTCCGATGCTGCTGTGAGACAGCCATTGAAGGGTAAATCAGATACAGATAAGGTTGCCGCGATGACAGCCGGATGGCATGAGGATGCTAACGGAAAGTGGTATCAGAATACAGACGGTACATATTTTTCAAATGGATTTCAGGATATAGATGGTGTTACCTATTCTTTTGACGGAAACGGATATATACAGACAGGATGGGTAGAAAAGGGAGTGAAGGATTATTACTTTAATGAAGACGGATCTTATGATCCGAGTAAGGTACGTCCGATGCTGGCACTGACTTTTGATGATGGTCCGGGACAGTATACAGATGAATTACTGGATTGTCTGGAACAGAATAATGCTCATGCAACATTCTTTATGCTTGGTCAGAATGTCAGTTCATATCCGGATGCACCAAAACGTATGCTTGAACTTGGATGTGAGATTGGAAGTCATTCCTGGGATCATACACAGCTGACGAGAATTGATCTTGATGCAGTTGCAAAGCAGTTCTCTGATACAGATGACGCATTGATTCAGGCATGTGGCCAGGCTGCGAGTGTGGCACGTGCACCTTACGGTGATGGAAATTCAGATATTTATAATACTGTAAATAAGCCATTCTTTATGTGGTCGCTGGACACAGAAGACTGGAAACTTTTGGATGCAGATGCGGATTACAGTGCAGTAATGAATGGAGATCTGACAGATGGAACTATCATCCTGATGCATGATATTCATGAGCCATCTGTAAAGGCTGCTTTGAGACTGATACCGGATCTTATTGCACAGGGATATAAGCTTGTAACAGTAAGTGAGATGGCAGAAGCCAAGAATGTGACCTTACAGAATGCATGTTATGTGGATTTCTGGCCGAGCACACTCAGTAATGGAGGCGTGCCGGGATATCAGGGCGGTTCCGATGCGTCAGCTTCCACAGACGGAACAGATGGTACATCTGATGCAAGTGCAGACTCTTCTGACGGAAGCACAGATTCCTCAGATGGAAGTGGGGATTATTCGGATGGAAGTTCAGACGATGGAAGTTATGATGATGGAAGTTCGGATGACGGAAGTTATGATGATGGGAGTTCAGATGATTCGGAAGATTACAGCGATGATTCTGTAGATTACGGAGATGGAACGGAATAAAAAACATATGCAATCCTGCAGTGTGAGCCATACAGAATAATTACGAATATACGAAAGAGCAAAGAAGAGAGCAATGGTACTTCTTTGCTCTTTATGTTTTTTACAAAAAACACATAAAATATATAAAAAAATTGTTAAATATACACATATTTTTAATTGACGTATGGAATGTCCGTTGGTATAATAAGGCTTATAGAATGACTAAAAGTCAGTTCGTATTCCTGATTGAACTTGCTGTAAGATAGTTACTGTTCATACGCCAAAATTCCATTGCCGCAGGCAATCTGGAATGAACTTTGGCTACGTTACTGAGAATGGAGTGAACAGTAACGTAAGATATCCTGTTACAGTATTATTTTATGGAATCAGTATCTGCAAAAAAGATAGAAACCGAAGTTAAGGGAGGACTCCAGATGGGTGTGAGTATGAAATTTACAGATTTGGATCAATATTTATTTGGACAGGGAACCAATTATGAAGTATATAAGAAACTGGGTGCCCATCCGACTACATACAGACGAAAAAAAGGTGTATATTTTGCGGTCTGGGCACCGAATGCACAGTCTGTTTCTGTAATCGGTGAATTTAATGACTGGGAGGAAGAAGCAAACCCGATGGAGAAGGTTGGGCCGATCGGTGTTTATGAAGTGTTTGTTCCGGGGGCAAAGATCGGACAGCTGTATAAATTCTTTATCGTGGGTGCGCATGGAGAGAAGCTATATAAAGCAGATCCTTATGCAAATGAAGCTGAACTCCGTCCGGGTACAGCCTCCAGGATCACAGATATCACAGACTATAAATGGAAGGATGCCACATGGATCAAGAACAGAGAGAAGTTTGATGAGCGGGTAGAGCCTATGGCAATCTATGAGGTTCATCCGGGTTCATGGAAGAAGCATCCGCAGTCAGAGGAAAATGAAAAAGGATTTTATAACTATAGAGAATTCGCACATGCCCTGGCAGCTTATGTGAAGGAAATGGGATATACCCATGTAGAGCTTATGGGAATCGCAGAGCATCCTTTTGACGGCTCCTGGGGATATCAGGTGACCGGATATTATGCACCGACTTCCAGATATGGAACGCCGCAGGATTTCAAGTATATGGTGGATTATTTACATCAGAATAAGATTGGAGTTATCCTTGACTGGGTACCTGCACATTTTCCGAAAGATGCCCATGGTCTTGCGAACTTTGACGGAACCGCAGTGTATGAGCACGCAGATCCGAGACAGGGAGAACATCCGGACTGGGGTACCAAGATTTATAATTACGGACGCCCGGAGGTTAAGAACTTCCTGATCGCAAATGCCCTTTACTGGGTGGAGGAGTGCCACGTAGACGGACTTCGTGTGGATGCTGTTGCTTCCATGCTTTATCTTGATTATGGTAAGAAGGATGGAGAATGGATCGCAAATAAATATGGCGGAAATCAGAATCTGGAGGCTATTGAATTCTTTAAGCATCTGAATACAGTAGTTCTTGGAAGGAATCATGGAACTGTGATGATCGCTGAGGAATCTACTGCATGGCCGATGGTTACAGGGGATGCAGAGAAGGACGGACTTGGTTTTAGTCTGAAGTGGAATATGGGATGGATGAATGACTTCCTGGAATATATGAAGCTGGATCCGTATTTCCGTAAATTTAATCATAATAAGATGACTTTCTCCATGTCATATGCATACAGTGAGAGATATGTATTAGTTCTTTCTCATGATGAGGTGGTTCATCTGAAATGCTCCATGCTTGAGAAGATGCCGGGAGAGTTACCGGACAAATTCAGGAATTTAAAGGCTGCCTATTCATTTATGAACTGCCATCCGGGTAAGAAGCTTCTGTTCATGGGACAGGAATTCGGACAGCTTCGTGAATGGAGTGAGGAGAGAGAACTTGACTGGTTCCTTCTGAATGAAGAGCCACACAAGGAACTTCAGAATTATGTGCATGATCTCCTGACTATTTATAAGAAATATCCGGCACTTTATGCCGGTGATAATAATCCGGAAGGATTTGAGTGGATCAATGCGGATGACGGGGACAGAAGTATTTTCAGCTTTGTGAGAAAGTCTCCTACAAAGAGAAACAATATTCTTTACATAGCTAACTTTACACCTGTTGACCGTCCGGATTACAGGGTTGGTGTTCCGAAGAAAAAACAGTACAAGCTGATTATGGACGAGAATGGACTTCTGGAGCAGCCAAAGACATTTAAGGCAGTGAAACAGGAATGTGATAACAGAGAGTTTTCCTTCGCATATCCGTTGCCGGCTTATGGGGTTGCGATTTTTACATATTAATTTTGAGGGATGATTTCAGGGTATATGTGAATATCTGAGAGAATTATTGTCAGGGGCATGTTATTTATTTGACAATATTGCAGGGTAAGCCCGATAATATATGAAAAATTCGTGAAATATAAATAATTGCTTTTGAAATTTATCTGCGTTATAATTATCGCGAACACAAGGAATAGAGAGAATAATGGTTTCCATGTTGAAAGGAGAATGAACATGAAAGTATCTAACATTAAAGACATCGATAAATTTTTTTCTGTAGTTGACAGTTGCGAAGGCAGAGTAGAATTAGTAACAGGCGAAGGTGACAGACTGAACCTTAAATCTAAATTATCCCAGTATGTATCTCTGGCAAACATTTTCTCAGGCGGAGAGATTCCGGAACTTGAGATCGTTGCTTATGAGAAAGACGATATTGATAAATTAATGAGCTTTATGATCAACGGTTGATCATTAGTGTATACAGGCGGGGGCATGATGGTGAATCATGCCCCTTTCTTTGATGTGAACAGGCAGGTTGTTCTGAAGGTATTGAACAGCTGCAGGATATCTGTAAACCAGGGGGCACAAGTGTTTCCTGGTCAAAATGCGTTGATGGCAGACTTGAATACATTGGATATCTTATGTATAATGAGTACGTTACAGGCAAATATATAAACAGACAGATAATGATGGCAGTTCCAAAAGTTATTCTGTTTGTTCATAAAAATGGCAGAATATAACAAATGACGGCTATATGGCAGTTATTCAGAAATATAAATTTTAACGAAGAGGAGAAATAAGACAATGGCAACTAAGATTGATATTATTTCCGGTTTCCTTGGAGCCGGTAAAACTACATTGATTAAGAAACTTCTGAAAGAGGCTTATGCAGATGAGCAGGTTGTTCTGATCGAGAACGAATTTGGTGAGATTGGTATTGACGGTGGTTTCCTGAAGGAAGCGGGAATCCAGATCCGGGAAATGAATTCCGGATGTATCTGCTGTTCATTAGTGGGAGATTTCGGCACTTCTCTGAAAGAGGTTGTGGACAAATATCATCCGGACAGAATCCTGATCGAGCCATCAGGTGTTGGTAAACTTTCAGATGTTATCAAGGCAGTACAGGGTGTTCAGGGAGATGTGGATATCGTTCTGAACAGCTATACAACTGTAGTTGATGCAAAGAAGTGCAAAATGTATATGAGAAACTTTGGTGAGTTCTTTAACAATCAGGTTGAATATGCAGGTGCGATCATCATGAGCCGTACAGATATCATTGATGAGAAGAAAGCACAGCAGGCAATGGAACTTCTTCGTGGAATTAATGCGAAAGCTGCTATCATCACCACTCCGATTGAGAAACTGGACGGAAAGAAAATCCTTGAGGTTATGGAGAAACCGGTATCTCTTGAGGAAGAACTGATGTCTGAGGAAGAGGTATGCCCGGAGTGCGGACATGTACATGAACATGGAGAGCATCATCATCACGATCACGACCATGATCATGAATGTGGCTGTGGACATGATCACGAAGAACATGAACATCATCACCATGACCACGACCATGAATGTGGCTGTGGACATGATCACGAAGAACATGAACATCATCACCATGACCACGACCATGAATGCGGCTGTGGACATGATCATGAGGAACATGAGCATCATCACCACGATCACGACCATGAATGCGGTTGCGGACATGATCATCATGATCATCACCATCATCACGCAGATGAGGTATTTACAAGCTGGGGACGTGAGACGATTAAGAAATACACAAGAGAAGGTCTTGAGAAGATGCTTGAGGCTCTTTCCGCTTCTGAAGATTACGGTATTATTCTTCGTGCAAAGGGAATGCTTCCTGCAGAAGACGGAACATGGATTTATTTTGACATGGTTCCGGAGGAAACAGAGATCCGTGAAGGTGCACCGGAATACACAGGGCGTCTCTGCGTAATCGGCTCTAAACTGAAAGAAGATAAACTTGCAGAATTATTCGGGCTTGCATAATGATCATGAGGAAGCAGCGATTTATGGCAATCCTCTAAAATACTGCATTTGGATTCAGCTCATCGGAGCATGAAATCCTGTGTCATAGATGCGAGACTGAACGATTTCGGCAGATAATAACAGAATCAGAATAAAGATAAAGGAATAAATTATATGATGGATGATATCAGAGTTCCCATTTATTTGGTTACGGGATTCCTGGAAAGCGGAAAGACTACTTTCCTGGATTTTACACTGCAGCAGGAGTATTTTGCCATTGACGGCAAAACTCTGTTGATCCTTTGCGAAGAAGGCGAAGAAGAATATGATATGGATAAACTGAAACTTACAAACACAGTTGTGGAAGTGATCGAGGATGAAGAAGATCTGACACCACAGCGTCTGGCTGCCATGGATATTATCCATCAGCCGGAGCGTGTTGTGATCGAGTACAACGGAATGTGGCTTGTAAGTAAATTTGAGCAGATGGAGCTTCCGGAAGGCTGGGGCATTGAGCAGGAGATTACCTGTGTGGATGCAACTACTTATCAGGTTTATATGGCAAACATGAAATCTTTGTTCATGGATATGATCAGAAATACAGATATGGTTGTATTTAACCGCTGTAAAGAGGGAGATCCGCTTCCTGCATACAGACGTGGGATTAAGGTTGCAAATCAGAGTGCAGAGGTTATCTTTGAAAATGAAGAGGGCGAGATGGATGACATTTTCCAGGATGAGATGCCGTTTGATATCAATGCACCGATCATTGAGATTCCACCGGAAGATTATGGTATCTGGTTTGTGGATGCCATGGATAATCCGGATAAATATGTAGACAAAATTGTCCGCTTTAAAGGACGTGTCATGAAACCACGTGGAATGGGAAGTAAATTCTTTGTTCCGGGACGTGTGGCAATGACCTGCTGCGCAGATGATACCACTTTCCTTGGATACGTGTGCAGAAGCGATTATGCACCGCATATCAAAGAGGGCAGCTGGGTAGAAGTAACAGCGAAGGTCGCATTTGAGAACCGTACAGAATATCAGGGTGAGGGCATTGTTCTTTATGCAAGTGATGTGAAAGAATGCGAGGCGCTTAAGGAAGAGATGGTATATTTTAATTAATTATCTTAGCGTGTGTTTGAAAAATGCTTTCCGCAAGATGTGCGTTACAATTTGCAGGATTGGTTTTTTGAACACACTTTAGAGTATGTAAAAAATAAATTTGACATCAGGACAGGTATGGTAATTCCGGAAAATGGTGTTAAATTAAGCAGGAGACACATATATGTATTTAGTAGTTGGCCTGGGAAATCCCGGGAAACAGTATGAAGCAACACGCCATAATATGGGATTTGATACCGTTGACCGTCTGGTAGAGGATTACAATGTCCCTCAGGGTGGTGTGAAATTTAATGCCATGTACGGTAAAACCATGATCGGCGGAGAGAAAGTGATTCTTATGAAGCCGCTTTCTTTTATGAACCTGAGTGGCGGTCCTGTTCGTGAGATGGCGAATTATTTTAAAATTGATCCGGAATCAGAGCTTATTGTTATTTATGATGATATTGATCTGGAACCCGGGCAGCTTCGCATCCGCAAGCATGGAAGTGCGGGTGGACATAACGGGATCAAAGATATTATCCGCCAGCTTGGCACAGAGAAATTTCTCCGTATCAAAGTAGGAGTTGGTGCAAAGCCGAAGGGGTGGGATCTGGCAGATCATGTACTTGGCAGATTTTCCACAGAAGACAGGAAACTTGTGGATGAAGCAATAGCAAAGGCGGCAAAGGCTGTGGATATCATAATCTCACAGGGTACAGATGCAGCCATGAACGAATATAACAGAAAAGTACCTGTACAGAAATAAGCAGACAGGAAACAGATGATTATTCAGCAAAAGGTATAGAAAGCGGTAACTGGAAACAGAAGCCGCTTTTATTACGTCGAAGGATCATGAGGGGTGAAGATGAAAGCATTTTTAACACCTCTGCAGGGGCTTGCAGAGTTTGAACAGATTAAAGAAAAAAGCAAAACGAATAAGGGAATCCTGCAGGTTTCGGGGTGTATGGAATCGCAGAAATCTCATCTGATGTACGGACTTTCCGGGATTGCGCCTTATCGTCTGATCCTGGCGGAGGACGAACGCCGTGCCAGAGAAATTTATGAAGATTATAGATTTTATGACAGAAAAGTGTATTCTTATCCTGCGAAAGATCTTCTGTTCTTTCAGGCAGATATCCATGGAAATCTGCTGATACGTCAGAGGATGAAGGTCATTAAGGCGTTACTGGAAGAGAAAGAACTGACAGTTGTTACAAGTATTGACGGATGTATGGATTTTCTGGAATCTCTGGAAAAGATAAAGGAACAGCTGATTCATTACGAAAGTGACAGCACCGTAGACACAGAACAGCTGAAGAACCAGCTGGTGGCTTTAGGTTACGAGCGGGTAGGACAGGTGGAAATGCCGGGGCAGTTCTCTGTGCGTGGCGGTATTGTGGATATTTACTGTCTCACTGAGGAAAATCCATGGAGAATCGAGCTTTGGGGAGATGAGATTGATTCTATCCGGAGTTTTGATCCGGAGAGTCAGCGTTCTCTGGAAAATCTGGAAGAACTTACGATCTATCCGGCGGTGGAGCATATAGGGGACAAGGATATGGTTTCCTTCCTGGATTATTTTCCGGAGGAAAGAACCATAATCTTTCTGGATGAACCAAACCGACTGACTGAGAAAGGCGGGGCTGTAGAAGAAGAGTACAGACAGAGCCGTATGCACAGAGAGGAAAAAGGCAGCCGGTATCTGCCGGAAAACTGGCTTTGTTCTTTTGAACAGCTTCAAAAAGAACTGAATAAACGCAACTGTATTTCTGTATGTGCGTTGGAACCGAAACAGGCAGGCTGGAAAGTGCGGGAGAAATTTTACCTGGAGGTAAAATCAATCAGCGCTTATAACAACAGTTTTGAACTTCTGGTAAAAGATCTTCATCAGTATAAGAAACAGGGATACAGGATCGCGTTGCTTTCCGGTTCCCGCACAAGGGCCGAGAGGCTGGTAAAGGATCTTCAGGAAGAGGGACTGGCAGCCTTTTATGGACAAGATTATGACAGGGAGATCTGTCCGGGCGAGATCATGGTGGTTTATGGCCATGCAAAGAAGGGCTTTGAATACCCGTTGATCAAGTTTGCGGTAATGACAGAATCTGACATTTTTGGACAGGAACAGAAAAAAAAGAAGAAAAAAAATTACAGTGGAAGCCGTATTCAGGATTTTGCGGAGCTTTCTATCGGCGATTTTGTTGTCCATGAAAAGCATGGTCTTGGTATTTACCGAGGAATTGAAAAAGTTGAAGTAGACAGGATCGTTAAAGATTATATTAAAATTGAATACAGAGGCGGAAGCAATCTCTATATTCCTGCTACTCAGCTTGACTGTCTGCAGAAATATTCAGGGGCAGATGCTGCAAAGGCTCCGAAGCTGAACAAACTTGGTACTCAGGAGTGGAATAAAACAAAGAGCAAGGTTCGTGGGGCAGTTAAAAATATTGCAAAAGAACTGGTAGAGCTTTATGCAGTGCGTCAGGAAAAGGAAGGATATGTCTGTGGTCCTGATACTGTATGGCAGAGAGAATTTGAAGAAATGTTTCCATATGAAGAGACAGAGGATCAGCTCAGTGCTATTGAGGATGCCAAACGTGATATGGAGAGTACCAGGATTATGGACCGGCTTATCTGCGGGGATGTGGGATACGGCAAAACAGAAGTGGCGCTGCGTGCCGCATTTAAGGAAGTACAGGAGAGCAGACAGGTAGCTTATCTTGCACCTACAACGATCCTTGCGCAGCAGATTTATAATACCTTTGTGCAGAGGATGAAGGAATTTCCGGTACGTGTGGAACTGTTGTGCAGATTCCGGACCCCGGCACAACAGAAGAAGGCAATCGAAGATCTGAAAAAAGGTCAGGTGGATGTGATCATTGGAACGCACAGAGTCCTTTCCAAAGACGTACAGTTCAAAAATCTTGGCCTGTTGATCGTTGATGAGGAACAGCGGTTTGGAGTTACGCATAAGGAAAAAATCAAGCAGTTAAAGAAGGATGTGGATGTCCTTACCCTGACTGCAACGCCCATTCCCCGTACTCTTCATATGAGCCTGATCGGAATCCGGGATATGAGTGTCCTGGAGGAGCCTCCTATGGACAGAATGCCGATCCAGACATATGTTATGGAATATGATGAAGAGACGGTCCGAGAGGCTATCAACAGGGAATTGCGCAGAGGCGGACAGGTTTATTATGTTTATAATCGAGTGACGGATATTGCAGATGTTGCCCTGCGTATTGCGAAGCTGGTGCCGGACGCAAGGGTGGATTTTGCTCATGGCCAGATGAGTGAGAGGGAACTGGAGAATGTGATGTATTCCTTTGTAAACGGGGATATTGATGTGCTGGTTTCCACCACGATCATTGAGACAGGGCTGGATATTTCCAATGTAAATACTATGATTATCCATGATTCAGACAGATACGGGCTTTCTCAGCTTTATCAGCTTCGGGGAAGGATCGGGCGTTCCAACAGAACTGCCTATGCGTTTCTGATGTACAGAAAGAATGTGATGCTGAAGGAGACGGCTGAGAAGCGTCTGGCTGCGATCCGCGAGTATACGGATCTGGGAAGCGGATTTAAGATTGCAATGAGAGATCTGGAACTTCGAGGTGCCGGAAATCTGCTGGGTGCGCAGCAACATGGACATATGAATGCGGTTGGATATGATCTTTATTGTAAGATGCTCAATGAAGCAGTGAAAGAGGCGAAGGGTATTCATACAATGGAGGATTTCGAGACATCGGTTGATCTGAATGTTGATGCGTATATTCCTGATTCCTACATCAGTAATGAATTTCAGAAGCTGGATATTTATAAAAGAATTGCGGGGATTGAGATACAACAGGATTATGATGATATGCTGGAAGAACTTCTGGACCGTTTCGGAGAACCCGGAAAGGCAGTGCTGAATCTTCTGGCGATTGCGAAGTTAAAGGCGATTGCTCATCAGGGGTACGTAACGGAAATAAAGCAGACTGGAAAAACAGTCCGGTTTACCCTTTATGAGAAAGCAAGGCTGAATACAGAAGGCTTTCCGGCTCTTATGCAGAAATACAGAAGAGGTCTGCAGTTTAAGAATGAGCAGGAACCGAAATTTATCCTGGAACCACAGGGGAATCTGATCCTGGCATTGACGGAATTTGCAGAGGAACTTAAGAGCATGGCGGAAAATATGTGAAATATACTACATATTTTTCGATTTGCCTTGCCCTTCGCAGGAAAAAAGTTTATACTCTAATAACAGTACATTCTGGGAAAGTGGTATGGAAGAAAGACCAGATTGATAATATGGAGGAAGAAATGAA
>ULUT01065073.1_pt1 | contig 15431 bp, 16 predicted proteins | sample 1958691 | NCBI WGS metagenome assembly ULUT01 (sample SAMEA4835766, study PRJEB28245) | human gut metagenome | biome: gut microbiome; material: fecal sample | place: Denmark | collected 2008 | reverse complement strand
CCGACTCGAGGCGGTAGATTTGGGAGTTTTCGAACTAACGGTGAGGGCAAGTCCCCTCGGGAGACGATCAAAGAGTTTTACGTGAAAAGTGCCTTCAAGTTTTTTGATCCGTAGGCTCGCGGCCGACACGGTCATGAACGATACGAAGATCATTCGCAAGGCCGTCGCTAAGAAATGCCCGGCAACGCTGAAGACGGTTTTGAACGACGCTGTCCGCGAAGAAAAGCTGTTCCAGCAGCGCCCCGATGACTTCGCGATGCGTGATCGTCAGTAAGTCGTTTTCTTCTCTGCATTTTCTGAAAGTCGCCTACGGGCGGTGTTCTTTCCCATTCGCCCCGACGGAAACCGGTAACGGCCGCCGGGGATTTTTTTATGCCCGGCAGCTGTGAAAACTGCGAAAGATATTAAGTGCATCGGCTAAAATCTCCGGATTCGCCTCTATTTCCGAAAGGACACCAAAGATGCTCTACGAAGCGGCTCGCGCCTGTTTGTTCCGTATGCAGCCCGAGACGGCTCATGCCGTCATCATGGATAACCTCGACTGGGCGGTGGGATTGGGTCTCACCAAACTCGTGACGGGGAAGAAAGTCTGCGATCCCGTCAAAGTGATGGGGTTGACGTTTCCCAACGCCGTGGGGTTGGCGGCCGGCATGGATAAGCTCGGGGCTCACGTGACGAGTCTCGGGAGTTTGGGGTTCGGGCACATCGAAGTAGGGACGATTACGCCGTACCCGCAGCCCGGGAACGCCAAACCGCGTTTGTGGCGCCTGATTCCGGCTCAGGGCATCATCAACCACATGGGGTTCAATAACTGTGGTACCGATAAGGCGGCAGCGAACCTCGTGAGTGCCGACAAGTACCGTGCCGAAGGCGGCATCCTCGGGATCAATATCGGTAAGCAGAATACGACGCCGTTATCGGGTGCTTTGGCCGATTACGTTTTCTGCATGGAAAAACTCTACGAGAAGGCGGATTACCTCGCCATCGATATTTCCTGCCCCAATACGCCGGAACTGACGAATCTGCAGGGCGGCAACGAATTGACGGGGTTGCTCGCTGGAATTGCCGACGCCCGCAAGAAGCTCTCCGACAAGACGGGGCGTTATGTACCCATTACGGTTAAGATCGGTCCTGATTTGGACGATCCGGCGATTTTGTCCGCAGCCGACGCCTTCGTGAAGTACGGAATGGACGCGGTGACGGCGACGAATACGACGCTCTCGCGCAAGGGCGTGGAAAACCTCGCTACCGAAGAGAAGGTGGGCGGTTTGTCGGGACTGCCGCTCTTTGAGCGTTCGACGGCCGTCGTAAAACTCCTGGCGGATCATCTGCAGGGGGCGCTTCCCATCATTGCTTCGGGGGGAGTCATGACGCCTGAGACCGCGGTCGCCAAGATGGACGCCGGGGCGACGCTTGTGCAGATTTATTCGGGCTTTATTTACAGCGGCCCTGCTCTCGTGCCGTCGGCCGCTCAGGCGATTGCCGACTGGCGCGTGATGCATCCGGCGGTGTAAATTCTTTAGAAACCGGGGCGTTTTCATCCTGAGCTAATGCTGACCCAGTATGTTTCGCCCTGTCAGACGGTTTCAGGGGGGGGGGAGCCTCCCCGGAAACGAGCGTAGTAGAGGAGATTGTTGTGACGAAAGACGACTGCATTTTCTGCAAGATCGGCAAGGGAGAAATTCCTGCCAAGGCGATTTACGAAGACGACGACGTCATTGCCTTTAATGACATCAATCCGAAGGCGCCGGTACATTTTTTGATTATTCCGAAGGCGCATATCACGTCTTTGGCGGATGCAACGCCGGCCGATACGCCGCTCTTGGGTAAAATGTTGGCGCTCGTTCCGGTCTTGGCAAAAAAGGCCGGTTGCGAAAACGGTTTCCGCACGGTGATCAATACTGGCCGCGACGGCGGTCAGGAAGTGCCTCACCTGCATATTCACGTCCTGGGCGGCCCTCAGCCCTGGAAGAAGTAATACAACAATCAACCAAGCGGCCTCAGGCCGAGGAGTAAAAAAAATGGGTTCCCTTTCGATTTGGCATTGGCTCATCGTTCTCGCGATCGTTGTGCTCGTTTTCGGCACCGGAAAACTGAAGAACATGGGTAAGGACCTGGGCGGCGCCATCAAGGGCTTTAAGGAAGGCATGAAGGAAGGCGACGGTGCGGCTGCGGCTCCGAAGCAGGTTGCCGAAGAAAAGAAGGCCGACGTCGTTGACGCCAAGGCCGTCGAAAAGAAAGAAGCGTAATTCTTTCCCTTTAGGTTGATGAAGAGGACTGCGTGGGGCAAACCTTCACGCGGTTTCTCTTTGTGAACTCTTTTTTCCCCGCATTAGGTGTAGGTGTCATGTTTGATTTCGGGATGACGGAACTGATGGTCATCGGCGCGGTGGCGCTTGTGGTGCTGGGGCCGGAAAAACTCCCCGTCGTGGCGCGTACCGCGGGGGAGTGGATCGGTAAGGCGCAGCGCCTTGTCGCTCAGGTAAAGGGTGACATTGAGCGCGAAGCGGAATTGTCTGAATTGAAAAAGATTCAGGAAGAAGCCAAAAGCGTTGCCGACGACATTACAAAAACGGTGAAGGGCGAAGCTGACGCGATCGAGGGCGAAATGAAGTCGCTTGAAAACGACGTCAACGCCGTTGCGAAATCCGCTGAAGCCGACTTTGAGTCGACGACGGCCGCGGCCGAGCCCAAATACAAGGAATTGTCCGACACCGAACCCAATCCCGCGTTTACCAACGTCGGGGAAGCGGCGTCTTCGACGGCGGACGATTTCTACAGTTGGTACGGGGACGATCCGTCCAATAATTCCACTTCGCACGTCTTTGAGAAGCGCTACAAACCCGGCCCCAGCATAGATGAGCTGGCCGAGCAGTTGGAGCGCCTCAAGGCCGAAATCGGCGACCGCTCGCCGCAGTTGGGCGGCAATGCCCGCCGTTATGCATCCCGCGCCCGCTCCAACCGCGTGCGCATCTACCGTTAAGTTCCTGCCATGGCCAAGAATTCAAACGACACGCCGGAACTGGAGGGGCCGGAAGACCCCGCCAATGAGCAGCCTTTGGTGTCGCATCTCATTGAATTGAGAAACCGCACTGTCCGGGCCTGCATTTCAATCATCGTCGTCTTTGCGGGGTTGTCTCCCTTCATGAAGGAAATCTTTGACTACTTGTCAAAGCCCTTGATGGTGGCGTTGCCGCAGGGCGTCAAACTTCTGGCAACGGGGGTGGTGGCGCCATTTATGGTGCCTTTGAAGGTCACGCTTTTCGTGGCTTTCGTGATTGCGCTCCCCTATGTGCTTTATCAACTCTGGGCCTATATTGCGCCCGCGCTCTACCGAAGCGAAAAGCGGCTTGCGCTTCCCGTCATCATTTCAAGCGTCGTGATGTTTGCGCTGGGGATGGCGTACTGCTACTTCATCGTGTTCGGTATGGTGTTTAAGTTCATCGCCGGCTTTTCGCCCGATTCGGTGAATTTTGCGCCGGATATCGACAGCTACTTCAGCTTCGTGCTCACGATGTTCTTCGCGTTCGGCGTGGCGTTTGAAACCCCGATCCTCGTGGTGGTCTTAAACCGCGTAGGGGTGGCAAGTTACGATAAACTCAGAAGGGCGCGGCCGTACCTCATTGTCGGCGCCTTTGTGCTCGCGGCCATCTTTACGCCGCCCGACGTGTTGTCGCAGTTGCTGCTTGCGGTGCCCCTCGTGATTCTTTTTGAAGTGGGGCTGCAGTTCGTGCGTGTTTTCGGCCGCAGGGACGAACGAAATCCCGACGAGGACGACGAATAACGATTTTCTTGGCGAAAAAAATCCCGGTTGCGAACGGCCGGGATTTTTTTTTCGCCCCGAATTTTAAAAATCCGGGTAACGGATAAAGTAAAACCCTGTCCGGCATCAACCGTAACAGGGTTTCGGAATGTGGTGGGAGCGCAGAGACTCGAACTCTGGACCGACGGATTAAGAGTCCGCTGCTCTACCAACTGAGCTACGCTCCCAGACGATTAATTGATTCTATGGTGGGTCGTGCGAGATTCGAACTCACGACCAACGGATTAAAAGTCCGCTGCTCTACCGACTGAGCTAACGACCCTCGGGAAACCTAACGGTCTTTAACCCCCGTTCCCGTAGAGGAACAATCAATCGAGGTGCGTATTAGACACGGTTTCTCGGAGGATGTCAAGTCTTTTGCGAAAGCTTTTTTTCCCGACGCAGGGAGGTGAAAAAGCAAAAATGAAAAGAACCTTGCGGAAAATATTGGAAATCCTTGTGCATTTTCCGATGAAAAGTGCTATGGTAAAGAAGACGCGCGGCGAAGGGGAGCTCTTTGTCGCGATTTTCTTTTTCTAAAAGGATTCCATTCCCAACCATTTCAATCCCATGCAGCTTTCTCTCGAACCCAAAGCCATCGAAGACGTCTACTGGACGCCTCTCGTGCAGCAGACCGCTTTCTGGTCTCGTGTTAAGGCGACGCTCGGCATGAAGAGCCGCGCTTTTGAATTCTCCGTACGCAACAGTGACATTTATACAGGGGTGGGCGGTTGGTCCCGCACCAATGCGGACGTGGTGGTGTTTGCTCAGCAGGTGAACGACGAAGATTGGATTGCCTATATGCCTTACGGGCCGGAGATTGAACCTTCGGAAGAAAATCAAGGGGTGTTTTTGGAGGAACTCTCCGAAGAACTCCGACGGTTCCTGCCCAAGGGCTGCATTGCACTGCGCTACGATCTCAACTGGCAGTCGCATTGGGTGACGGAACAAGATTTTGACGCCGACGGTGAGTGGCGCGGCGGACCCCGGAAGGTCTTCCAGGAGATGCAGTTAAATTTCGGTACCGCCAACGGCAATCTCTTTAAGTCGCTCACGAACGTACTGCCCGCCGACACCATCGTCGTGGATTTGACCAAGTCCGAAGAAGACGTGCTGGGGGCGATGAAGGCGAAGACCCGCTACAACATCGGGTTGTCGTCGCGACACGGGATCGAGGTGCGGGAGCTGGGATTTTCGGATCTTCCCGTTTGGTATTCGCTCTACACGGAGACGTATCACCGCAACGGCCTTCACGTGAATGACCTTCGGTACTTTGAATCGGTTTTTTCGGTGTGGATGAAGCACGAGGATCCCAATGTGACGGTGAAACTTCTCGCCGCCTTTGACGGGGACGATCCTTTGGCGGCGATGTTCCTCATCGTGTCGGCGCATCGTGCTACGTATCTTTATGGGGCGTCGTCTTCAAGGAAACGCAACCTGATGCCGACGTACGCATTGCAGTTCAAGGCGATGCAGATTGCGCGTGCGGCGGGCTGTACGGAATACGACATGTTCGGCGTTGCGCCGACGTCCGATCCTTCGCATCCGATGCACGGCCTCTACAAATTCAAAACGGGGTTCGGCGGCTCGATGTTCCATCAGTTGGGCTGCTGGGATTACCCGTTGGATGAGAAAAAGTACCACGCATTTGCAGCGCACGAAATGGGAATGGCGGGGTACTACGCCTGAGGATTCTTTTTCGGCGGACAGACTTCCGTATCACAACCCGCCGGAAAGTCCTGTTTTTTGTAACATCGTCTCAAGTTTTAGGGTTAACCCTAAACAAAATGACCTTTTTTTCCTCGATTTTCCGACGGACTTCAGGCATGATGCACCTTGAAAGACGGGGCAGCAAAGTACTTTTAAAAAATGTTTTTTTATTGAAAAGTGCTTTTAATCATCACATTAATGATGATAATTTTCGGTTTCTTTTGACGCTGAAGCCGTGAACGCGCCGTCGGATGAGTTTTTCGGACGATACAGCTCCTCAAGGTAACGATCATGGCAGACAAGAAAAAGGATAAGGAACTTCCGAAGGTTGAACGAATCACCGATAAGGAAGAGCGTAAAAAAGCATTGGCGGCGGCCGTCGCTTTCATCGAAAAAGAATTCGGCAAGGGCGCCATCATGCGTATGACCGACAGCCAGAAGGTGGAAGACGTCGAAGTCGTGAGCACGGGATCTCTGGGGCTCGATATTGCGTTGGGCGTGGGAGGCTTGCCCCGCGGCCGCGTGGTGGAAATCTACGGGCCGGAAAGTTCGGGTAAGACGACCCTCACGCTGCACGTCATCGCTCAGATGCAGAAGATCGGCGGCACCTGCGCTTTCATCGATGCGGAACATGCGCTTGACGTGCAGTACGCGGAAAAACTCGGTGTGAAGTTGGACGAACTCTATCTCTCGCAGCCTGACACAGGGGAACAGGCTCTTGAAATCACCGACTCCCTCGTGCGTTCCGGCGCCGTGGATTTGGTGGTGATCGACTCGGTGGCCGCCTTAACGCCCAAGAACGAAATCGAAGGCGACATGGGCGAAGCGATGCCGGGCCTGCAGGCTCGCCTGATGAGTCAGGCGCTTCGCAAGTTGACGTCGTCCATTAACCGTTCGAAGACCTTGGTGATCTTCATTAACCAGATTCGTATGAAGATCGGCGTCACCTACGGCAGTCCTGAAGTGACGGCAGGCGGGAATGCGTTGAAGTTTTACAGCTCCGTGCGTATCGATATCCGTCGCAAGCAGTCTCTCAAAAAGGGCGATGATGTCTTCGGCTCTGAAACGAAGGTGAAGGTCGTCAAAAACAAGGTGGCGCCTCCCTTTAAGGAAGCGACCTTCGACATCCTCTACGGTGAAGGCATCTCTTATGAGGGTGAACTTCTTGACATCGGGTCGGACCTCAATATCGTGGATAAGAGCGGTGCTTGGTACGCCTACGAAGGGACGAAGATCGGACAGGGCCGCGACAATGCCCGTGCTTGGCTCAGAGAGAACCCCGATAAGGCTTTGGAAATTGAAAACAAGATTCGCGCGATCAAGGGCCTTAAGAATAAGACGATGAGCCTTGACGTGCCGAAGGACGCAAAGGCCGCGGCAAAGGATGAAAAGCCCGCGAAGGACGACAAGAAGGCGACAAAGAAACCGGCGGCTAAGCCCGCCGCGAAGGAAGTCCCGGCGGAAGCCGCGCCCGTGGAAGAAATCGTGCGGGAACCGGTGGATGATCCCGCTGACGAAACGACGATTGATCCGGCGGAACTCTACGAATGACTTTCGGTGAGAACCGGCGCGAGAAAAAGCCCCGCAGCCTGATGGCGCGGGGTCTGGATGCTCTCGCACGCCGCGAATACAGTCGGGATGAGCTTTACCGCAAACTCACGCATTCCCTCTCTGAGGACGAGACGTCGGACGATGTGGCGAATGTCATTGCCGACCTCGAAAAGAAGGGGTACCTGAGCAACGAACGGTACGCCGCGGGGCGTGTGAGAACCCGTGCGATGCGCTATGGAAACCGACGCTTGGCCGCCGAACTGCGGCAGCAGGGCGTGGAAACGGAAGCGATTGCGGAAGCCTTGGCGGACGCTGAGCCCGAAATCGACCGGGCGCGCGCCGTATGGAACCGAAAGTTCGGTGAGGCTCCGTTGGATTATCATGAAAAATGTAAGCAGGTGCGTTTTTTGGCCGCCCGCGGTTTTTCCTTTGATATTATCAACAGGGTGCTCGCCGAAGCAGGCGATCGCACTGAGAATATAGAGGAATGCTGACGGACGTCATGCCGGAATTACAATGCCTCCGCCTTCGACGACGGGGGCATTTTTTAATGCAAAAGGGAGACTAAACGTGTTGGCTGCTGTTTGGGACGTGCTGGTGAATATGCACTGGGGCGCCGTGGCGCAGATTGTGATGATCGATATATTGTTGGGAGGCGACAATGCCGTCGTGATCGCGCTCGCCTGTCGCAATTTGCCGAAAGACCTGCGGATGAAGGGGGTTTTCTGGGGGACGACCGGGGCCATCGTTCTGCGTGTCATCCTCATTACCTGTGCGGTGCTGCTTCTGGATCTGCCGTTTTTGAAGGCGGCCGGCGCTATTTTGTTGCTCTGGATCGGGGTGAAGCTTCTGTTGCCTGAAGACGAGAATCCCGGCGAAGTGGAAGGCTCTTCGAAACTCTTGGGCGCCATCAAGACGATCATCGTTGCCGACTTCATCATGAGTCTTGATAACGTCATTGCCATCGCCGGTGCCGCGCAGCAGGCGCACGAAGATCATCAGACGCTTCTGGTGGTTTTCGGGCTTTTGGTGTCCGTCCCCTTCATTGTCTGCGGCAGTCAGATCATTCTGAAGTTTATTGACCGCTTCCCTGTCATTGTGTGGTTGGGCGGTGCGCTTTTGGGTTGGATCGCAGGCGGTATGATGGTGACCGACGGTTTCGTGGTGTCGCGTTGGCCCGAAGCGGCTGAATGGCACTATGCGGCGGGCATCGTCGGAGCGCTCATCGTGGTGGCGGTAGGTGGTTGGTTTGCCCGGCGGGCGAAGCAAAAAAAGGACTGACGGGATCGAGCGGTACTGAAAACTTGCGATAAGAACCCCGGCATTTTCTGATTAACTGAATTTTTTCAGTGACCCAAGTACGTCATAAAAAGGCTTCGCCTATCCTTGACACAAGAGGCGTTAAATGAACGGAAGCGTAAGCACACGGCAGGTATCAGCGGTGAAAACCGTCTGCCCTGCCGGGCCGGTGAAGTGCATTCCCTTCGCGGAATAGCTCCGTTAAATCCCAGTGAAGCTGAGTCAGTGGCGGTTCGCAGACTCTTCGTTCGAAAGAGTGAGGATAAGGTGATCGCGTACGCTCAGAAGCAACTTGGCACCCGCGACTTTAGTCGTCGGGAGCTGCCAGTATCGGCGGCGTTATTCTTTGCCGAGATGAGACCTGCCGCGGCAATGAGAATTTCACTACGCCAAGCCGATGCTCTCTTGAGCTGCGGTTGCCAAGGATCGCGACACATGGGTGGCTTCCGGTACCTTTTCCGGTACCGCAACGGCATCGGTTCCCAGAAGTACTCGGGTGCCGATGCCGGCCGCGATCGCCGCCTTCATGTCGCCCCGTTTGTCGCCGAACATGAGGGACTTCGCCGGATCAATGTCGAGCGCTTCGCAAGCTTTAAGAATCATGCCGGGCGCGGGTTTTCGGCAGTCGCAGACACAGCGGTAGGTCTCTAATTTGGCTTCCGGGTGATGCGGGCAGAAGTAAACGGCTGCCAACGGTGCACCGGCTTTCTTGAATTCTGCCTTCACGTAATCCATGAGGGTTTGGAAGTCGCCTTCCGTGTAGTAGCCGCGGCCGATGCCGGACTGGTTCGTCACGATGACGAGCTGGTAACCGGCTTCAGCGTAGCGCGCCGCGGCCTTGAGCACGCCGGGAATCCATTGAAAGTCTTCCCGACGCGAGCAGTAGGCGGTATCGACGTTGATGACGCCGTCGCGATCCAAAAAGACCGCGCGGCGTGAGGACTGTGCCGTCATCAGGCAAGCACGCCGTCAGGGTAGGCGCCCATGAGGTAGCGCATGTAATCGGCCGTCCCTTGCTGCACGGTGCGGAAGGGAACGTCGCAGCCCGCGTTCCGAAGCTGCGTGAGATCGGCCTGCGTGTAGGCTTGGTATTTGCCGACGAGCGCTTCGGGGAAGGGGATGTATTCGATAAGACCCTTTTCCACGGCGGCGGCGAGCGTGAGATCCTGGCCGGTCAATGTATTGACGACCGTCAGCGCAATGTCGTTAAAGGGCTGAGCGCGCCCCGTACCGCAGTTGTAGATGCCGGAAACGCCCGACTTCACGAAGTGCATGATGCAGTTCACGACGTCTTCCACGTAGACGAAGTCGCGCATCTGGCAGCCGTTGCCGTAGCCGAGACACCCTTCAAAGAGTTTGACCTTGCCTTCTTTCTTAAACTGGAAGTACTGATGGAAGGCGACGGAAGCCATGCGGCCCTTGTGCTGTTCGTGCGGACCGTAGACGTTGAAGAAACGCATGCCGGCTGCGGGGGCGGAAAGCGTTGCCATGCGGCTGCGGAGCACCTGGTCAAAGAGGTACTTGGAGTAACCGTAGCAGTTCAAGGGGCCTTCGTTATTGACGTCTTCCACGAAAACGGTGCTTGCGCCGTAGGTGGCTGCGGATGACGCGTACACGAAGGGAATGCGCTGCTTTTGAGCCCAGGCGAACAAATCCAGGGTGTAGCGATAGTTGTTCTCCATGATGTAACGGCCGTCCGTTTCCATCGTGTCCGAGCAGGCCCCCATGTGAATGATGGCTTCCGGAATCGGTGCCGAGCCGTTTCTCACGCGCGTGATGAAGTCGTTTTTGTCGAAGTAGTCGCTGATGCGGCACTTGGCAAGATTCTGGAATTTCTGCGCCTTGGTGAGATTGTCGACGGCGATGACGTCGTTGATGCCTTCGCGGTTGAGGTGCAGAACACAGTTGCAGCCGATGAAGCCTGCGGCTCCGGTCACAAGAATCGACATTTAATTTCCTTTTCCAAAAAGTTCTTCATAGGTGACGCTCGCCGTACCGAGCTTGCCGACGACGATGCCGCCCGCCTGATTGGCGATGCGGACGGCTTCCTTCAAATCGAGCCCCGCGGCGATCATGGCGGCGGTGACGGCAATTGAGGTGTCGCCGGCGCCTGAGACGTCAAAGACTTCGCGCGCTTGCGCGGGGACGTTGAATTCGCCTTTGTCCGTGAAAAGCGTCATCCCCTCTTCGCTGCGGGTGAGCAACAGGGCGGTGAGATCAAGTTTCCGGCGCAGGTTCTGCGCTTTTTCGATCAATTCCGCTTCCGTTGTCCAGTTGCCGACGACGAGTGCCAATTCCGCGCGGTTCGGCGTAATGAGGGTGGCGCCGCGATAGCGGCTGTAGTCGCTCCCTTTGGGGTCAATGAGCACGGGAACGCCGGCTTTTTTGGCGGCGGCGATCATGTGCACGATGTGATCCAGGCCGCCCTTGCCGTAGTCGGATAAAACGAGGGCGTCGAAATCCGCAATCTTGGCTTCGAAAGTGGCCATAAGGGCCGCCAGGACTTCGCCTGCGGGATGGTCTTCAAAGTCGATGCGCACCAACTGCTGACGCCGTGCGAGAACACGCAGTTTCACCGTGGTGCGCACGGAATTGTCGACGGCTGAGAGGTCGTCGATATGCGCGGCCGCAAGAAGCGACTGCAGGCTTTTTCCCGCGTCGTCGTTGCCGATGACGCTCATCAGAGTGGCGGAAGCGCCGAGTTCGGCAATGTTGAGCGCTACGTTGGCAGCGCCCCCCAGGCGGTCTTCGTTTTTGACGATGCGCACTACCGGTACCGGGGCTTCCGGAGAAATGCGGTTGGTGTCGCCGAACCAATAACGGTCGAGCATCGAATCGCCGACGACGAGGAGTCGCTTCCGGGCGAGTGTGGTCTTACTGATCATCGTGAAATCCAAGGGCGGTAAAAACCGCGTTGCCGGGCATTTTAATGGGTTAGGCGGAGAAGTCTTGAGAGAAGACGTCGGAGAAATTGCAAGCACCCGTTGCGGAGGAAGCGGAGGCATAATGCCGTCGCACGAGGATGGAAATGTTGCAAGCATCTTTGCCTCGCAAAAAATGACGAAGCCCAGTGTTGCACCTCTGGGTTTTGTCGTATTTACCGTCGGCGAAATTACCGCCGGTGTCCCGTGTCTTCTGCCGGAAGCAGCAAACAACAAGAACTCTCAAGAGTTCCGCCAAATAGAGTTGAGACAACGACTCCGCCCAGTCCCATTCGTGCTGAGGCGAGTGTACCGCACGCCTTTTCCAACCCCGAGGTTTTCGCAACATTCAAACAGCACTGTTTTTGTAAATTCTGTCAATCCTGTTGAAAACAACAAAAACTCTGTTGTTAGATTTGTGTAGTCTCTGACGAAAATTGTGGACGGCAGGCGAAGCCTTCTACAATCGCGAGTAAGTCGGATTTCAAGCCATACGTTTTGGAGCTGACCGTTCCCCGTACTTCTGCCGTAAAGGACATTGAGCCATGAATCTTGCCGAACAAAAAAGAGCCGCCAAAGCATTTTGTGAACGTTGGCGGGGGCGGGGAGACGAGAAGCAGGACTGCCAGTCGTTCTGGACGGATTTTTTGGAACACGTGCTCGACGTGCCTTACGCCTCGCAGTACGTGCAGTTTGAGAAGAAAGTCGATCTCGGTAAGGACGTGAAGACCGGACGAACTCACACAGGATTTATTGACGGCTATATCCCGTCCACCAAGGTGCTGATTGAGCAAAAGGGCGCCAAGATTGATCTCAGAAAAGCCGCGCAGCAGTCGGACAGCACGGAATTGACGCCGTACCAGCAGGCGAAGCGCTACGCCGACCGCATGACAAACGACCTGCGTCCCCGATGGATCGTGGTGTCGAACTTTCAGGAAATCATCGTCTACGACCTCAACGAAAGTCTCGACACGCCGCAGATAGAACTGACACTGGACGATTTGGAGAAGGAATCGCACCGCCTGAACTTCCTGGTGGACAAAGAAAAAGCCGTGGCGGCGCACGAACTGCAGGTGTCGTTGCAGGCCGGTGAACTCGTGGGAAAACTCTACGACGCGCTGGAGAAGCGGTATGTGCAGCCGATGTCGCCGGAGGCTTACCAGAGTCTCAACAAACTTTGCGTGCGGTTGGTGTTCTGTCTTTACGCGGAGGACTCGGGGCTCTTTGAGACAAAGAGTCAGTTCCACGACTACCTTGTGAACCAGGGAAAAATCGGCTTGGGACGCATTCACGCCGCGCTGCGGGATTTGTTCGTAAGCACCCTATGCCCGTAGTGCCCTAAAAATCGCTATGCAGAATTCGTGAATCCTCATTTATGGAGATGATCCATGAAACTCTGCATCGACTGGAAAGCCGTCTGTCAGGACTGGAAGGCTTCAGGCCTCTCTAAAAACCGATACTTCCTCAGCGGTCGCCTCGAAAAATTCATTCGCGCAGGTCTCGCGCCCTGTTACTCCACGTTCCTCCGCCACTTACGGTCGCTTGAGAAAAGTCTGGCGATCCTTCAGGAGTCGTCGGAGTTCTTACCGCTCCAGACAGAGAACCGCAGCAACGCTGTTGCCGTTCACCGATTAACCCCCGCCGACATCAAGAAAGTTACAGCGACTCCGCGTACCGCCGTTGGGACTCGAGCTCCGGCGCATTGCGTGCCTTCTCCCGTCAAATTGTTCTTTGCCAACGGAACATCCCTGGAATTTTGTTCTGAGTCCCCGGAGCAATTTGCGTTTCAAGCTCTGGCTATGGGTGGGAGGTTTTCATGAATCTCGATCTCAACGGCTATCGCCTCCACTTGGTCTTCAGTCCTACCGATATGCGCAACGGTTATCGTACCCTCAGTGCAATTGCCTCTTCTTGCCTGCAACTGGACATTTCCGAAGGGAAGGACTGCGTCGTGTTCGTATCGGCCAGGCGGACACTCTGCAAAGCGATTTGGGCTGATGCCGTCGGCGCTTCAATGTTGACGAGGCACCTGCGTTCGGGGCGTTTCCAACAACTTCTCGCGCGTGCTGACGAAGGCGCCATGACGACACTGTCCCGTGAAGAATTGTTGGAGTTTCTTGACGGAGCACCGATCCAACGACCACGATCCAGCTTTTTCAATGCAATTTGATTTAAATCAAATTGCATTGAAAATAAATAAAATTTCGTCCAAACGAAAGCTCCGATAAGCCCCTTTGTCGCCACGATAAAGGGGCTTGCAGAGCGTTGTCAGACGTCGAATACGACGGGGGTTATGTGAGATGATTTTTGTCTTCACAGCCCCGAGAAACGCTATTAAAACAGCTTGTTAATTATTGATAATAAAAGAAAACCGACACTATTCCTTGTATAATTCGAACATCTTTTAATCAAGAAGGAACTCTTCCGCACCATGTCCAACAAAGACGACGAAATCAAAGCCCTGAAGCAACTGCTCAAGAAAGCAGAAGAAAAGGCTGCCCGTGCGGAAGAAAAGCTCGAAAAGGAACGTGACAGGCGGCGCAAGGCAGAAGAGTTTATCGTCGTTATGACGGCTCTAATTCCCGTCATGAAGGCGCTGTCTGACCAATGTCAGGAAATCTTGCAGCAATTGCCGCCGGATCTGCCGCAGGCTGACGTGAAGCGTTTGCTCAATGTCATGCAGGAAACCCAAGCTGACTTTATCAATCTGTCGAAATACCACACCATTGTCCGACTGTTTGCCAAGGGGTCTGAAAAGATCGGACGCCCGAAAAAAGCAGACAATTTTGAGGCCGCTCGTAACGCTCTTGACAAAGCCGTACGCAATTTGAAAAAACGCCAGCAGGAGCTGCAGGCTCTGATGAAAGCCAGCTCGGAAGCCGCCAAAGAAGCTTATGCAGAGCAGCCGGACAATGAAGCTCTGAAGGCTGCGGCGGATATTGCGGAGACGCCGGATCCTGAAGTCCGAGAATTCGAACATTTACCGTCCCCCGGTCGTCAATTGCTTGAGGCTAAACAGAAGGGTGATTTTGACTCAGATGAGCCGCTGGAGATTCCCGGTGAGTGCCCTCACTGTGGTCATTCGAATCTTATAACCGGCGCTGAAATCAAAAGTACACTCCGTCACTTCGAAACGAGCATTAACAAGCTTTCCCAACTCATCCAGCTGAAGAGCCAGCACTGCTATTGCCCAACCTGTGGACAGGCTTTTTGTGTCTGCGGCCGGGATGTCCCGGTCAAACCCGGACGCGAAATGGGGCAAAGCGTCGTTGTGGCTGCCGCCGAATTGAATGCCGTCGGCATTCCTCTCAATAAGGTGATGCAGCTGCTTTTTATGAAAGACGACCAGCTTGGAAAAGATACCCTCGGACGCAATCTGCACGATTGGCTTGTGGACACCGGTAAGCCTTTGATGGATACCGTCCTCGCCGAGCTCAATACGCAGCACACAATGCTGATGGACGAAACGGTACTGCCGGTTTTGCAAAGCAACGGGCAAGGGGTATGTGAGGCACCGGAAGACGAAAAGCCCCGCCAGAAAGACTACATCGGCGTGCAGTGCTCAGCACCCGGCGTCGATCGTCAGTGTGTCCGTTACATCTATCTCGGCAGCCGCGACAACGAGAGCATTTTTGCCGCGCTGCAAAATGCACGTCCCTCCGTGCTGGTAACCGACGGGTACGTCTCTTATGCCTCCTATTGCAAGGGGCTTGAACGTCCGACCCCACAGTGCTGCTTGGTACATCTGCGCCGCCTCATTTTGGATGCTTTGGCAATTCCGAAAATGAACAAAGAGTTGTTCGGTGACGAGGTCGATAAAGCGGTTGAAAAAGCGAAGAGTCACTTCACGAAGGGCACTTCGGCATTCCTGCTGTGCAGCGTCCTTTCAGCGTTCTCCAAAATTTACGGCAATGAAGCGTCGCTGATTCAGAAGGACGGAGAAAGCCGGAAGGAATTTTTGGCGCGCGTAAAAAAGAGTCGTCAGTCTTATGCCAAACCGCTGATGAAAAACATCGACACAATCCTGTGCGAACTGGCCAAGAAAGAAACTCAAACGAACTCGGCCGGTGTTTTTGAGTCCGCTGATAAGACCAAGCAGATCGGTGCCACCGTAGCGTATTACATGAATCGCCGTGACAGCTTTCATG
>ULUT01072662.1_pt1 | contig 15496 bp, 11 predicted proteins | sample 1958691 | NCBI WGS metagenome assembly ULUT01 (sample SAMEA4835766, study PRJEB28245) | human gut metagenome | biome: gut microbiome; material: fecal sample | place: Denmark | collected 2008 | reverse complement strand
AGCCGTAACGGCGGAAATACTGCGCCCGACACCGATGAAGGCACCTCCCGGGACGGTTCTTCCCGCAGCGGCAATGCCCGCTCCGCCGAAACTTTAGGCCGCGGTTCGTCTTCCGCTTCCTCCGCCGGCAGTTCGTCCGCAGTTCCGGACGGTGAACCGAAACCGGAAAAGAAAACCTGGTGGAAAAAGCTCATCGGCTAATCCGCCCGTAAATAAAAAGGCAGACACCTTCCAATGCCTGCCTTCTCCGAAAAAAAGCCGCCGCAGCGGCTTTTTTTCATTTGCGCGATATAACGCCTCCCCTTTCGTCATAACACGTCCGCACCTTCCTCTCTCCGTTCACATAAAACATTCTTCCGTAACCAACTGCCCGTTTTCGTAATACCTTTTAAAACCCCCCTCCAACTCGCCGTCTTTATAATATTGCTCTAGCCACAGCTGCCCGTTTTTATGGTACATTTTACTCACCCCCTCCGGCTTGCCGTCTTTATAATTTTCTTCTTCTTCCAACTGCCCGCTTTTATAATAACTTTTATACACCCCGTCCCGCTTGCCGTCTTTATAATTTGCTTCTGCGCCCAACTGCCCGTTTTCATAATAGATTTCAACCGGTCCATCAATCTTGCCGCCCTTAGCATACCCTTTTCCAATTAATTTCCCGTTCGGATATGTTCCGTAGTAGAAAATTCCGTCCGCGGGTATAAAATCCGCACAAACGTGCACCCCTTGCTCATCCTTACAAAACAAACCGTTGATAAGCCCATCAATATTATCGGCAGCATACGCCTGCCCGCCCGCCGGCATCATTGCCAAAACCAAAGCCCAAACCAACACCTTATTCATAGCCATATCTTTCGCTCGCTGAATACTACTCTGCATTTTTATATGATGCCAATACTTAAAATTTAATTTATCCCCTCCGTTCCCCTCTCCTCCCCCTTTCTCCGTTCCCGGTTTTCCTCCTTTTCCGCCCCGTTCTCCGCCTTCTCTCTCCTCCCTGCGAACATCTCCCCCTTTCCGTTTGACATGCCGCAAACTATATATTACGATACCCTCAATATGGAGAACCGAGATGCGCCGCCTGTTTCTTACCCTGATATTTCTGTGCCTGGCTCTGCCTGCCGCCGCCGTCAGCCTGATTTCCGACGAAGAGGCGGAAAGCTGGCTTTATGACCTGCTGACGCCGATATTCCGCGCCGCCAATCTGCCGTTGAACCGCGATTATGTACATATCGTCAAAGACGACAGCCTCAATGCGTTCGTCGGCGACCAGAACCATATGTTCGTCCACACCGGCACCTTGCTCAAAGCCAAAAACAGCAACGAAATCGAAGGCGTGCTCGCCCACGAAACCGGACACATTCTGGGCGGCCACATCCTGCGTCTGAAAATCAAAATGCAGGATTTGCAGAAAGCCACGCTTGCCTCGCTGATTGCCGCCGCCGGAGCAGCCGCCGCCAGCGGTCGGGGCGATGCCGCGATTGCCGTCGTGCTCGGCACCCAGAGTTCCGCCATCAACGCCATGACCGCCTATCAGGTCAGCGAGGAGCGCGCCGCCGACGAAACCGCGGTTTCCCTCCTGCACCAAAACCGCAAATCCGTCCGCGGGCTGAAAGACTTTATGCAGAAAATCCAATCTGCCAACCGCCTGCAGGGCATTGAGGAAAATCCCTATTTCCGCACCCACCCGGTAACCGCCGAACGCGTCGCCTTTTTTAACGAAAAGCTGCAAAAGGAAGCCCCCTCCGCCTCAGAAGCCGAAATGGACGCGCGCCTCAAGCGCATACAGGCCAAACTGTTTGCCTATCTCGCCCCGCTGCCGCAGGTCATCCGCCGCTATCCTTTGGATGACGCGTCCGTCCCCGCGGACATTGCCCACGCCGTCTATTATATGCGCCGAAAAGACCTTAACGCCGCCCAAAAATATCTGCACCGCCTGCTTACCGCCGAACCCCAAAACCCGTATTTCTGGGAACTGAAAGCGCAGACCTTTTTTGAAAGCGGCAGGCCCCGCGACGCCGTAAAAGCCTATCGCCGTGCGCTGGATTTGAAACCGTCGTCCGACCAGTTCAAACTTGCCTATGCCGAAGCCGTGCTTTCCGCATCCCCCTCGCGCCCGGAACTGCAAAGCCTGATACCTTTGCTGGAGCAGGCCAATCGCAGCCGCGCCTGGCCTTCGGCCTGGCACTATCTCGGACAGGTATATGCCGGGCTGGGACAGATAGCGGTTGCCGACTACTTCGCCGCCGAATACAATGCTGCCGTCGGCGAAAATGCCGTTGCTTCCCGCCAGCTTGCCAAAGCCCTGAAACAGCCGCTTCCCGCCAATATCAAACTGCGCGCCGAGGATTTGAAAGCCCGTCTGGCGCAGGAAAACAAAAAGAACTCCTTGTTTTGAAAGGCCTGACTATGGTTAAACGCTTCTTTCTATCTTCGCTGCGCGCCATGCTCCTTTTCTGCGTCCTCGTTTCCCCCGCACATCCGGCCGCCGCATCTTCACCCGTCGCACAGGCCGCCCCCTCAACCCCGGCTGTTCCTGCCCCGGTTCTGTCTGCCCCGGCCGTTCCAGCCCCGGTTCTGTCTGCCCCGGCCGTTCCAGCCCCGACCCCGGTTTCGGCTGCCCCGCTTTCCGTCGTCGTCAAATCCACCGCCAACCGTGGCGAAACAAACGTCGGCGACTACTGGATAGGCGAAGATTTTGCCGCCGGTTTCCAAACTCTCGGCGCAATGACAGACATGGACTATCGCGGCGAATATCACCGCCCGCATTCTCCCGAACCTGCGCTAAACCTCTATATGCGCGGCTATACCGACTTCATCCCGCCGTTCCCGTCCGGCTGCAACGTGCTGTACGCGTATTACCCGATGGCTTATACTGTCCCCTCTGCCCCGGCATCCGATACCGCCGACAATTTCCCCTCCGTTTCTGCCCGTAACGCCGCTCCGATTAAAGCTGCCGCCGCTGGCAGGCATCCTCTTTCCAAATCCGCATTGAACCAGCGCCCCCCGCAGCCCCAAAACGCCAATTTGGACGACGACTGGCAGAACTTTGACGTCATCGCCGTCGCCTCGCCCGCCTATGCCGCAGAATTAAACCGCGCCGGCATCAAAGCCGTTTATGTGCCGCAATTCACCAATCCGGAAAAATTTTATCCCGCCCCAGACCCGGCGCTGGCCTCGGATATCCTTTTCGTCGGTTCCAATTGGCACGACCGTACCAGCCTTCGTTACGCGCTGGAAACGGGATTTACCGTCGCTGTCTACGGCTACAACTGGCAGGGGATTGTCCCGCCGGAAATGTATAAAGCGCCGTATATTGCCAACACCGAACTGAACCGTTATTACAGCTCGGCGAAGATTGTCTTAAACGACCACCGCCCGGATATGAAAGATTTCGGTTTCGTCAACAACCGCATTTATGACGCCACCGCCGCCGGCGCGCTGGTCATTTCCGACTATATGCCCGAAATTGAGGCCGCTTACGGCGATACCGTGCCGATGTATAAAAATAAGGAAGAGCTTGCCGGTTTGCTTCGGCATTACCTGACCCACGAAGAAGAGCGTCAGGCCCTTGCCGCCAAAGCCCGGCGCATAACGCTCGAAAAATTCACCAACGCCGCCGCCGCCCGGGCCGTATTAAAAGCCGCCCGCACATCCTGCCCGCTGCGCTAATCCGGCAGAACCCGCCGCCGTACCTCGCACGCTTTCTCTCCCGTCCTCAACCCGCCGCAGCCCCATATTTACAAAATGATGAAATTTATGGTACGTTTAAATTATGCTATATTTTAGATTTGAGATGCAAGTAAAATTGTTGAAACTACACAATTTTGATATAATGGCAAATGTTGAATTAAAACGTACGTTTTAATTCAATACCGGAAAATCAAACAATGTTCCTAAAACAAATATTAAAAAAGCTTCGCAAAAATATCAAATCTCGTTTTCAATCCCGCATAAAAGCCGATTTAAAACACAATAACGTAATTATCCCCCGTGGCTGTACTTTCCGCTTGGAAATTAAAGGCCGCAACAACACCGTCATACTTCCCGAGAAAATACACCCTGACAGCACCTTAAACATTAACATTCACGGCAACAACAACGTCATCAGAATTGACTCTGCGGAATTTTTGAAATTAAAAATCAAAATCGGCGACAGCAACAGCTTCAGCCATAACTGCACTGTATCCATCGGAGAAAAGACTTCCTGCTGGGACACTTTTATTTTTCTTTACGAACACAATTCATCAGTCACCATCGGCCGCGACTGTATGATATCTTGGAACATTTTGATTTGGTGTACGGATATGCACACCGTAACCGACATAAACGGTTTCCCGACCAATCAAGGGCAATCTGTTGTCATTGGCGACCATGTATGGATAGGACGCGATGTCCACATCGGCAAAAACACACAAATTCCGCCTTATTCAATTATCGGTTGGAACAGCAACGTTACCGCAAAATTTGATGAACCTAACGTCGTAATTGCCGGCAATCCGGCCAAAATCGTCAAGCGCGGTATCAACTGGCGACACGAAAGGTATGATGACGTTGCCGCTGAGTTTGCCTTCCCGCCTTCTCCGGTTCCTGATTCTGCAGCCCGCCCGCACTGACGATTTTTTTCCCGAATTGCCCTCCCCGCCGCGCATAACCGCCGCCCATAACCGCCGCCCATAACCGCCGCCCATAACCGCCGTCCTCAACCCGCCGCGGCGCCCTTCCCGCGCTCCTCAAAAAACGCTCCCCGCAACGTCCCTTCTCGCGCCAATTCCTCACCGTCTCCGTCAAAAAATTCTTGCAAAATAAAATCCCCGCGCTATATTACTCCTTATGAGAAACAAAATTGACATGATGATGCGAATGGCAAGGCGTTTTTGGCAAAAATAACGCTCCCGTCGGCGTTGTCAGACAAGTTTATATCAGGCGGGGCAACCCGTCTTTTTTATTAACCACGCAAAGGAAGTTACGATGCAAAAATATTTCACCACTCCGATTTATTACATCAACGGTTCGCCGCACATCGGCCACGCTTATACGACGATTTTGGGCGACGTCCTGAAAAAGTTTGAACAAATGCGCGGCGCTGACGTCTTCTATACCACCGGCACCGACGAACACGGGCAGAAAAACCAGACGAGCTGTCAGGAAAGCAGGCTTCCCCTGCCGGAATTCCTCAAAATGCGCAGCGACAACTTCCGCAACCTGTTTGACAAGATGGACATTGATTACGACCACTTCGTCCGCACTTCTTCCGATGAACACAAGGCCGTCGTAACCGAAGCGCTGAACTATATCTACAACAAGGGGCTTATCCGCAAAAAGTCGTACGAAGGCCTGTACTGCGAAGGCTGCGAACAGTTCAAAAAGCCCTCTGACCTGGATGAGCGCGGTTTCTGCCCCGACCACCAGAAGGCGCCGAAGCTGATTACCGAAGAAAACTATTTCTTCCCGCTCGAGCAGGATCGCCAATGGCTGATTGATTATATCAACACCCATCCGGACTGGATAAAGCCCCGGCGCTTCGCCAAAGAAGTACTGGGAATGTTGTCCGAACCGCTGGACGATTTGTGCATTTCCCGTCCCAAGAGCCGCGTCTGGCTCGGCGTCGAACTGCCGTTTGACCATGATTTCGTAACCTATATATGGTTTGACGCGCTGATTAACTATATCTCGAGCCTCGGCTGGTCTCCGGACGAAAGCAAAAACGCCCGTTTCAACGAACTCTGGCCGCATTGCACCCACCTGCTCGCCAAAGATATTTTAAAGACTCACGCCGTCTACTGGCCGATTATGCTGAAAGCTCTGGGCATCCAGCCGCCGGAACACCTGATTGTGCACGGCTACTGGCTCGGCGAAGGCGGGATTAAGATGTCCAAGTCGCTGGGCAACGTTGTCGACCCGTATGAGGTTATGGATTTGATGGGCATTGAGCCGCTGCGTTTCTACCTCTGCAACGCGATGTCCCTGACCGGAGATTCGCAGATAAGCGTCGACCTTTTGAAACAGGGATACAAACTGCTTGCCAACAACATCGGCAACCTGCAGATGCGCGTTCTGAAAATGATAGCCAAGAATCTTGGCGGCAAAGTTCCGTCCGCCGCGTCGCTGAACGCGGAAGACAAAGCGCTTTTGGACAACATCGCCGACACTTTCGCGCGGATTTACCAATACGGCGAAAGCTCGCTGGAACTCGTGTCCGAACTGAGCAACGAAATCCTCAAGGCCGGCGACGCGGTCAATGCCTATTTCGCCGCCAACGAACCGTGGGTGCTCGCCAAAGACGAGAGCAAGAAAGAGCGCTACGAAGCAGTGATTTACACCACGCTTGACGCCCTGCGCCTGATTGCCGCGGCAGTATATCCGTTTATGCCGGCCGTTTCGCAAAAAATTCTCGCGTCGCTGGGTATCGGCGAAAAACCGTCGCTTGCGGATTTCAAACCGCAGCAGCTTGCCTCCGGCAGCCAAACCACGGTCGGCGACCCGCTGTTCCCGTATATCGCGGACAAGCCCGCCGCCTGAAGCAAAGGTACAAAAAACGCCAGCCGCCGGGTTCTCTCCGGCGGCTCGTTTTTTATGCCTGCACCCCGCCTCCGCCCCATCCCAACACGACCGCCCTCTCGCACCCCAGCCCACGCTGCCCCTCCCCGCCCTATTAAAACTAACCGCCGCACATCCGCCCCCAATCAAGAGTTTTCCCTGCCCTCCTGCCCGTCAGCTCCCCGTGTAACATTCCGTAATATTTTATTATCGAAAAATCCGCACAAAACCTTTGTTTTTCCCGCAAATGTCGTATAAGTTTCCTTCCATATGGAATTTTAGGCAAACCTTTAACGGCAACGGAGCTTTGAAACAATGATTTTTTGCGATATGGACGGCGTTTTGACAGACTTTGACGGCGAATTTGAACGCCGCTTCGGTATGCCGCCGCACGCTATTCCCCGTCCCGAACTGTGGGAAAAAGTCCTCGCCGCCAAAGACTACTGGTACGACCTGCCCAAAACCGGCGGCGCCGACAAGCTCGTCGGCTACCTCAGCCGTTTCGGCTTCTGCATCCTGACCGGGCTGCCCGCATACGGCTACGACAAAGCGGAAAAGGAAAAGCGCCTCTGGCTCAAAAAACACTACAACAAAGAAGACGGCGTCATCTGTTGCCTGAGCAAAGACAAACAGAACTTCGGCGCCCGGCAGGATATCCTCATCGACGATTTGCCTGCCAACATCGCCCGCTGGGAACAAATGGGCGGCATCGGCATTCTTCACACTTCCGCCGATGAAACCATCAGAAAACTGCAGGAATTAGGATATAAATAACAATAAAGCAACAGGTTAAAAACAAAATGTTAAACAATATAAAAAACGAACTTCTGACGCAAACCGACAGCCTTTTGGAATATCTCGACAGCTTGAACCTTGAGCCGAGCACGCCCTTTACCGAAGCGGAAGTGCAAAGCATCATTGCCGCCGAAACCGCGCAAACGCAGGCAAACTACGACCGCGCCGTATCGCAGTTTCAGGAAAGCAACGCCGACTCCCGCTCGCCGCAGACGCGCCGCTTTGTCGTGTATTGGGGCTACCCCGGCGCCGGCAAATCATTTATGGCGCAAAAGCTTATCGACCGTTTCGGCCGCGAAGAAGACTGCCTGCCGTTCAACATTATCGACAAAGACCAGCACCGCGACCTGTTTCCGAATCTGTTCAACCACCTCAAAAACGGACACCTCGACGAATGCGAAAAATTTGCCGGCATCACAATTGACTATGTGCGCCGGATTTTAGACCTCTCATTGCTTCGGGGCGAACGCTCCATCTTGTCCATCGGCTCCATGGGCGCCGGCAGCGAATTCAAGGACAACGCCGCCAAGGCCATTGCCAGCGGCTACAAACCCTGCGCCGTTTATATGTCTGTCAATCCCGACATTGCTTACCTGAGCAGCGTCTACCGCAGCGCCGACCTTTATGATAAGATTATTTTTCAGAACAAGGAGCTTTATCCGCGGCTGGTATCGAACGAATACTTTTCCCGCGTCGTTAAAATGCTGCCCGACATGATTGGCAGGATTGACGCTTTCCAACGGCAAAACAGCCGCGACGTCGACCTGATGGTCATCAACCGCGCCAATGAAGTGCTGTATGATTCCCGCCGCCCGCACGAACTGGATGTCCGCGCCGCGATTGAACGCGAAGAAACCCGTCCGCTGACCGATTTTGAACTGATTTCCGTCAACAAACAGCTGACCCGCATCCGCCAAAGCATCCAATACCGCTGCGACAACCGGATTTACGCACCTTACAAAAACGAAATCGAAATGGCTTCAACCGCCGTTTCCCGCATCGCGGAACTCATAAAACGGCAGCCGGAAAATGAAAACAGACGCGAATTCGCCAACACCGGAAACAGTGCCAATGGCAATAATGCCGGTAACAATATCGCAATCAACGCCAACACCGGCAGCAATATCGCAATCAACGGCGCAGCAGCCCGCCGCCCCGCCAACGACGATGCTTTTCTGTTGCCTGCCGCCCGCTCCCGCCGCACGAGATAAAAACAAAAACACCGCCACTGCGCCGCGGCTCGCACAGTACCAAACGGGCGCCGGATTTCACCCCGGCGCCCGTTCTTTTCGCGTTGCAACGTTTTATCGCATTACGACACTTCGCCCGTTACCGGGTCAACCGTTTCGCTGCTGCCCTCGTCGTCGCCGATAAGCTCTGATGTCAGATGTCCCGCATCGGCACGGATTTTGCGTTCGATTTCGTCTGCCAGCGCCGGGTTCTCCCGCAGCACCTGCTTGGCATTTTCCCTGCCCTGTCCGAGCTTTTCGCCGTTATACGAGAACCACGCGCCGGCTTTTTCGACAATGCCGGCCTTGACGCCGAGGTCAATCAGTTCGCCGACCTTGGAAATCCCCTCACCGTACATAATGTCAAAATCTACGGTCTTAAACGGCGGAGCCACTTTGTTCTTGACAATTTTGACCCGCGTCTGGCTGCCGATAACGTCGTCCTTGTCCTTAATCGCGCCGACACGCCGGATATCCATACGGATAGACGCATAAAACTTCAGCGCGTTGCCGCCCGTCGTCGTTTCCGGATTGCCGAACATAACCCCGATTTTCATACGGATTTGGTTAATAAAGATAATCAGCGTATTGGAACGCGACACCGTCGCCGTCAGCTTGCGAAGTGCCTGACTCATCAGCCGCGCCTGCAGCCCCATATGCGAGTCGCCCATTTCGCCCTCAAGCTCAGCCTTCGGCACCAGCGCCGCCACCGAGTCGACAACCAGCACGTCAATCGCGCCCGAACGCACCAGCGTATCGGCAATTTCCAGCGCCTGTTCGCCCGCATCCGGCTGCGATATCAGAAGATTATTGATGTCCACGCCGATTTTCTTGGCATAAGACGGATCCAGCGCATGCTCCGCGTCGATAAACGCGCACGTGCCGCCCTTTTTCTGCGCCTGCGCGATAACGCTCAGCGCCAGCGTCGTCTTACCGGAGCTTTCCGGCCCGTAAATCTCGACGATTCTCCCTTTCGGCAGCCCGCCGATGCCGAGCGCGATGTCTATGCCGAGCGAACCGGTCGAAATCGCCTCAATATCAATCTTGGTGTCCTGTCCCAGCCGCATGATGGAGCCTTTGCCGAAAGCTCTCTCAATCTGGCTCAGCGCCGCGTCTAACGCCTTGTCTTTTTCCATCTTGTACCTCATAAATTATTCTGCGTTCAATCAGCAGGCCGCCTTACGTTTAATTTCTGCAACCAGTCTTGCATTCAAGTCCCGCAAACAGCCTTGCATTTAATTTCTGCCGCTATTATGTTCTGCTTTTGTTCGATTTGCAAGCATTTTTTTGCCCTTAACGCAATTATTTTAAAATATCGTGCAAAAACAAACTGATAAAACACAATTTTCCGTCATTGCCGCTATCATAGCGTACCAGCCGCCCGCTGCGCAAGCCAAATTTCGCACTTGTTTACAAAAGTTTCACATTTCCCATACGGATTTTATGAAAAAAAAGGTTTACAAAACGCATTTAATTCTGTAAAAGCGAGGATAGTTAGTTTCTAAAAACATACTGTAACGAACTAGATGAGGTAATTAAACTATGACAGCTGAACCGCTTATGGCTGGCAAAAAGGGCCTGATTATGGGCCTCGCCAATGACAAATCCATTGCCTGGGGCATTGCTCAGGCGCTTGATGCGCAGGGTGCGCAAATCGCCATTTCCTATCAGAACGAAGCTCTGGAAAAAAGGGTCGTCCCGCTGGCGGAAAAACTTTCTTTCGCGCCGACGCTGATTAAATGCGACGTAACCGATTCCGCTTCGGTCGAAGCCTGCTTTAAGGAACTGGGCGAAAAATGGGGCAAGATTGACTTTGTGGTTCATGCGATTGCCTTTTCGGACAAGGACCAGCTTAAAGGCCGCACCATTGATACGACGCTGGAAAACTTCACCAACACGATGCACATTTCCTGCTACTCGTTTTTGGAAGCCTGCCGCTGCGCTTCCCCGTATATGAACGAAAACGGCGCCATCGTTACCCTGACCTATCTCGGGTCCGAACGCGTCCTGCCGAACTACAACATTATGGGCGTTGCCAAAGCTGCGCTGGAAGCTTCGGTACGTTATGCCGCGGTTGATATGGGACAGCAGAAAGTCCGCGTCAATGCGATTTCCGCCGGCCCGATTAAAACGCTGGCCGCTTCCGGCATCGGCGATTTCCGCAAGATTTTGCGCTGGAACGAACTGAACGCGCCGCTGCAGGCAAACGTTACGCAGGAACAGGTCGGCCGTGCCGCTCTGGCTCTGTTGTCGCCGCTCGGCGAAGCCATTACCGGCGAAGTCCTGCACGTTGATAACGGCTACAACACGATTGCAATGGTTAATATTCACAATACGCATGAATCTGCAGAAGTTCTGGCTGATTTCTAAGCGTTGAAATTTTGACCGGTTCTCCGGAATGCTCAAAAGCTCCGGATATGCAACCGCAAAACAAAGAAGCTCCCGGCAACGGGAGCTTTTTTTCAGGCGCGTCTGCCTTCCTCCCAAAATCCTCATTTACAAAAAATGCATTAAACCTCTTGATTTTGCACTGAAAACAGGCTATACTTTTTTCATCAGATACATCATCATACAGAAATGAAAGAACGGCAAGGCAATGAAGTGGAAATATTGGCTTTTAGGCGGATTTTTGGGAATATCGACGGCATCTCAGGCACACGAACAATACGAAGAGGACAGCGACTCCGCCCGTACCCCGAAACAGGAAACACTCGCCAAAATCCCCGGGCACAGCCGCCCCGCATATAACGCTGCCGAATATAATACGGACAGTCTCGCCCCCAAACGCGCCGCATCACCTGCCGATACGGTTCAAACCGGAACCGTATCGCCCCATGCCGCTGACACGTCAGCAATCCGCTTCTCTGCCGACACGGCAGCAATCCATCTCTCCGACAATACATCTGCTACCCGTTTCTCTGCCGATACGCTCGCGGCAAACGCCTTCCCCGCAGACTCTCTCGCCGCCGATACGCTGCTGTCTCCGCACGACAGGTTTGTGGCCGCCGAAGAAGATATGCTCCTGCTGATAGCCCATTGCGAAGGTGTCCGCACCAGAGCCTATTGGGATCCGAACGGCAAAAAATGGACCATCGGCATTGGCAATACCGTACGCCCCGACGGCAGCCCGGTTCGGAGTTTTGACCGTATCCGCAGCCAGGAAGAACTGATGGATTATTTCAAAACCCATGTTGAAAAAATTATCCTTCCCGTTATGGAACAATACCTGCCGCTCAAAGATATGAACCGCGGCGAAATAGCCGCTTTCGGCAGCCTCGTCTACAACTGCGGCCCCGGCGTGCTGCGCGGCAGAAACAAAATGCCGACGGAACTCTCCGCTGCCTTTGCCCGCTATAAAAAAGACGGCCGGGAAGAAGATAAAAACATTGTAAAAAAACTGATTAATGCCAAAATCTATGCCAAAGGGCGCGCCCTCCCCCAGCTGCGTTACCGACGCGACCTTGAAACCCGGATTTTATTCGGCGACATCGTTCTCGACCAGGCTAAGGCAGACAGCCTAAACAACGCTTTGGACCTCTCGGCCGTTTCTATCGGCGGCATATACACCATCGGACATAAAAACGGCGGCCTGCCCAAAGATTCGACAGAACTCGTTAACCGCATAGCCAACACTCCCGGACAAAACCTGCAAGACACGCTCCGCCAGGCTTTTACCCCCAATGTCCCCAAAGTGATAATAAGAAAAAAGGCCTCCCGCTCCGGCCGCTGAAGAATATCCCCGTCACGGCAGTTCCCGCCGCCCCGGCAAACCGCCCGCCGCCTCAGGCAAACCGCCCGCCGCTTCCGACAAAACACTCGCCTTTCACGTCTGTTTTATGCTTTCCTCCTATTCAGAAACTTTTTCCGGTCCCGTTTTACGCGTTTTTTCAAATTTTTCATGACCTGTTTTCAAGGCGTTATTTCGCATTTACAGAGTTATCCACAGGCTTATCCACACCCGCCCGAACCGCTGCAACCCGTTAGTTTACATACATTCTTGCAGGTATCTGTATTATCATACCGCAGATAGCGCTTGCCAGATGCAATAATTTCTGCTATACCAAAGACATAAAACAAGATGAGCTTTTCTGCTCCGGCTGTTTTGTCTTTTCCCTGATTACAATAACGGCGGCCGGTGCAGACATCATCGCCAAGACGGAAATCGGAAGGGCAAATCTTTCTCCCACTCTCATCTCAACCGCCCTTCCGATTATCTGCATTTTTCCCTTACCACCGTACATACGCCATCCAGCCGTTCAGCCTCCCAACCGTTCAATCGTCCAGCCGTTCAGTCGTCCAGCCGTTCAGCCTCCCAGCCATTCCATTACTGACACCCGCCACCCGCACTCACTTCAGCAGCTTTCGAACCGCATCGGCAAAACATTTGCCGTTGCCCTTGGCAAAATCCGCCGCCGTCTTGCCGTCTTGCGTCTGCACGGAAGCATTTGCCCCTGCCGCCAGCAACAGGCGCACTTTGCCGATATCGCCGCCTTCCGCCGCATACATCAGCGCCGTTTTTCCGGTATTGTCCGCCGCCTGCACGGTCGCGCCCTTTTCAATCAGCTGTTCCAAAATCCCCGTATCGGCCGTCGGATTTGCCGCCGCATACATCAGCGCCGTCCGCCCGTTGTCGTCATTCTGGTCAATTCTTTTGACCGCCGCCAGCAATTCTTCAATCGCTTTGGCATCAACCCGCGCTTCATGGTTGCCCACGGCATACATCAGCACCGTTTTGCCGGTATCGTCCGTCGCGTCGGCATTGGCATTGCGTGCCAGCAGCATATGCGGTTTGATAAGCTGGCTGTTTTTGCCGCTGACCGCATACATCAAAGCGGTCTTGCCGTCACTGTCGCGCATATTGATATTGGTGTTGGCATCAACCCAGAAATTCTGCAATACAGTTACCATATTAACGCCCGCCGTCCCTTCCGCCGCATACATCAGCACTGTTTTGCCGTTGTTGTCGCGTGCCGTAACGTTCGCGCCTTTTTGTATCAGTTCGCGCACCATGTCCGGACGCCCTTCGCCGACCAGATACATCAGCGCCGTCCGCCCGAAACGGTCCTTTTTATTCAGCGTTGTCAGCCCGCGATCCATCACCTTGCGCAAAATCTGCACATTGCCGCCTTCAATCGCATACATCAGCACCGTTTTGCCGTTCCTGCCCACAACACTGCCAAACAGCATAAAACCGTCCGTCAGCAGGTCAAAAGCCTCGGCGTTTCCCTGCTCAATCGCATAAACCACCGGCTGCTTGCCGTCTTTGTCCGCCAGATAGATATCCGCTCCGTAATCGCGGATAAGCCGGATGATTTCCGCATTGCCGTTTTTCGCTGCATAGGCCAGAGCCGTCCGTCCCTTAACATCAGTTTTGTCAACATCGTCGCCTTTTTCCAAAAGCATCTCCGCCATCGGCACATTGCCGCTGCCTGCCGCATACATCAGCGCCGTCCGCCCCTCGTTGTCCGCCGCGGCAAAACTTATCCCGTCGTCAATCAGCCGTGCCGCCGTTTCCGGGCTGCCTTTTTCCGCCGCATACATCAGCACCGTCTTGCCCTCATAATCCGCTTCGCCGGTTTTGGCGCCCTTTTCTGCCAGCAGCCGTGCCGCCGCATCTCGTCCGCTTCCCGCCGCATACATCAGCGCCGTCCGCCCGGCATTGTCTTTTGCCGCAATATTGGCGCCCTTGTTAAGCAGATAATCGATAATTTTCGTATTGCCGCCCTCCGCCGCATACATCAGCAGCGTCTTGCCCGCATTGTCGACTTTAAAAATGTCGCCGCCTTTTTCCGCCACTCTGGCAAAATCGGCATCGCGCCCGCTGCCCGCATACAGCATCAGCAGCGTCTCGCCGTTATATCCCGGCTCGTTGATGTCTTTAAGCCTCTCTTCCAGCAGCGCAACAACCTCGGGATGCTTCGCCGCGTTTTTAACCGCCGTCCCGATAACCGTGCGCCCGTCGGCCTCCGCCTGCCACATGTCCGCCCCCTGCTCCAGCAGAAAACGCACGCCGTCGACATAGCCGTTTTCCGCCGCATACATCAGCATGCTCTCGTTTTTTGCCGTCAGCGCATTCGGATTCGGGCTGCACTGCGCCAGCGCCAGATAAGCATCCGTCCGCCTCTCGGCCAGCATCAGCTCCATCGCCGCCACCGTCGGCCTCGCCCCGTTTTGCAAAAATAGCTCTATAATCTGCGCCGTCTCGCTTGGATTTTTCTCCGCTGCGTTTGCACCGTTCTCCGTCCCGGCAGTTCTTTCGGCCCCGCCCGTGCCAGACATCGCGCCGACTGCGCCGTTCTCCGCCTTTGCTCCCGTCCTCTCCGCGTCTTTGCGGTGCGTCAAAACCCTTTGCAACGCCGCATTGACGTCGCCTGCGTTCTTTTCAATCAGATACGCCAGAGTGCCGGCCGGAGCCGTCTCCGCCGCATACGTCAGCAAATCCGTGTTTCCGGTTTCAATCTCCCGCAAATCTCCCGCCTTGTCTCCCAGCGCACGCACCAGTTCCGGTGCTGCCGTCCGTACGTTTTCGGCCAGAAAATACACAGCGCCGTCCGCTCCTTTGTCCAGCAGCACCGCGGCAATATCCGCCCGTCCCGCCGCCACCGCCTTTTTCAGCGGAGTAATCACGCGCGGGTCTTTATAGTCCGGCATTTCTTCGGGCTTGTGCTTGCCTTTGAACACCAGAACCGCATTGGCATCGCTCCCCTTTTCCAACAGCAGCTTAACGATTTTGACATTGCCGCCGTCCAGAGCCTTGTCCATCAGCTGCGGCGCTTTAAGGTCGGCTTTGCTCGCTGCCGCCACCGCTTCAAACAGCGAAAAATCCCCTCGTGCCGCAGCAGCAGCCAGCGCCGATACGCCGTTCCGGTCAGCCCTGTCCGTATCCGCCCCCTGCTCAATCAGGTATTTTGCCGCCGCTTCGTCTCCGGCTT
>ULUT01065308.1_pt1 | contig 15753 bp, 14 predicted proteins | sample 1958691 | NCBI WGS metagenome assembly ULUT01 (sample SAMEA4835766, study PRJEB28245) | human gut metagenome | biome: gut microbiome; material: fecal sample | place: Denmark | collected 2008 | reverse complement strand
TGCATTTTTTGCGCCTGTTTCAAAATTTGTTGCATATTTCCGCCGCCGAATCCGCCGCCGGGAAAGCCGCCTTTGCCCATAAAAAATACCTCCGGTTATTTCGTGATTTTGAAATCGTCCCCGAAAAGCGTTTTCAGCCTTTTCAGGACGTCTTCCGACGTGTCGTCGTCGGTGACCTTTACGGTCAGTTTATACGGCTTGCCCGAAAGCGCGCCGAGTTTTGATTCAATAAGTTTAAGGTTGTCGGGGATACTCACGACGGACGCGTCCGCCTTCGTTTTGAAAGACACCTTGAAAAAGTTCCCGTTTTCTTCCACCCCGACGTATTTATTCATCGCAATCCCCAGCGCCATGCACCTTTCCTTCCCCACGATTTCCGTGCGGCAGGCGTCCCAAAGCGCGTCGGGATTATCTGTTTTCAGCTCATTTTTTTTTTGAAACGCGGTGTTTACCGCGCCTTGCGAAACTGCCGATTCCAGTTTTTTCAAGCGTTTTTCGATTTCCGCCTCGCCGTTTTCAAGCGCAGCCCTTACGACCGTCGCCTCAAACATAATGCGGGGCTGGGTGCTGTATCTTAACTCGCCGGAAAGCCCGTTGAACAAATCGAGCGCGTTCAGAAGGTCGACGTTGCCGGACGATTCCGAAATCGCCGCCAGCTTTTCGTAAATATCTTTCGGGAGTTTCAAGGCGGACTCGGCATTCTTGCAGTTTTTCACGTAAATGACGTTCCTTATCGTCGTTGCGACGTCCTTATTGAGAACGGCGATGTTTTTGCCGAAATTCGACAAATTATCGACGATAGACAATGCACGCGCGACTTCGTGCGAAAGCACCGCCTGCACAAGATCCAGAACGATGTGAGGATCGGACGCGCCGAGAACTTCCAGAACGTCGTCGTACGTTATCGTATCGCCCGAATACGAGGCGCACATATCCGCAATCGAAAGACTGTCGCGCACGCTGCCCTCGGCAGAAGTTGCGATAAGGTTTATCGCTTCTTCCGAATACTTTTTGCCGATGTCGTCGAAAATGCGTTTCAGATTGTCCGAAATATCTTTCACCGAAAGCAATTTGAAGTCAAAGCGCATGCACCTTGACAAAATCGTCTGCGGCAGTTTGTGGACGTCGGTCGTCGCAAGAATGAACACGGCGTGTGACGGCGGCTCTTCCAGCGTTTTCAGAAGTGCGTTGAACGCGCTTGTCGAAAGCATATGAACTTCGTCGATGATATAAACTTTGTACTTTCCGATGACGGGCGGATACTTGACCTTTTCGCGAAGGTCGCGGATTTCGTCCACCGTGCTGTTGGACGCGGCGTCGATTTCCAGAATATCCATATTGCCGGGCTTTTGAAGCTCAACACACGCCGAGCATTTCCCGCACGGATTGCCGTTTACGGGGTTTTCGCAGTTAATCGCGCGCGCAAAAATTCTCGCGACGGTGGTTTTCCCCGTGCCGCGAGTCCCCGTGAAAAGGTATGCGTGCGAAATGTTGTCCGTTTTAATCTGATTGACAAGCGTCCTTACGATATGTCCCTGCCCGATGACCTCGTCGAAAGAAGTCGGACGGTATCTTCTGTACAAAGAAATGTGTGCCATTCGTTCACCTTTACATTAGTGTAATATAGTATATACTAAAACATAGGATTTTGCAACCGTTTACAACTCCGTCGCCAAATTTTTGTAGCCGCATACGACGCTCATTGTCGCAAACCTTAACGCCGCGGAAAGCGTCGCGCCCGAAAAATCCGACTTCGCGACGTTTCCGATAACAGCCGCGGCTGCCTTGATTTCCGCCTTGATTTTAATGTATTCGGGCATATTTTCGGATTTTGTAATTTTGTCAAAATCGGCATTTAATTTATTGATTTCATTCAATAAACCTTTTAATCTGTTTTTTACTTCTGTTTCGCCGATACTTCCTTTGTCAAACGAAGTCGTGATTTCGTAAAGTCGGGAAAACGCCGTATCCGAGTATTTCAACGCGTTTTTTACGGCGTCTTTTTTTCCGTTGTCGCACCAGGAAAGCGCGGGTGCCTTGACACAGATTTCATAGATGCAGGAACTGCTCCCCGCCATTCTTTTTCGGACTTTTTCCGCGTCGTCGCGGCTTTTGTAACACGCAAGCGCGAGATAGTATTTTTCATCGTAAATTATATAGCCCGCCCCGCCCGACGTGCGCGCTTCGTCGGCGGAAATTCTTGCAAGGCTTTCGTCCGAAAACACGTCGGAGCACACGACGTAATACCTTTCGCAGTCGGTGTTTTTGTTCTTTTGAAAGAAATTCATCACGCTTCCTTTTCCGGAAAGGGTTGCGAGAGCGAACGTAAGCGAGAAGCACAAAAGTATCGTACAAACGACGAAAACCGCCTGTTTGTCGGCTTTTACGACGCGCCTTTTTTCGGGTTTTTGCGGTTTTGTTTTCTTTCTTTTTTCGGGTTTTTTGTGCCGCCCGTCTTCCTTCCAGATATACGATTTATACTTATAATCGTCATAATTTACGTTGTCGATTTTTTCCATAAAAAAACACCCTTATAATTAAGGGTATTCTTTATATCCTGAAAATTGACTTATTATTCTTCGTATCTTTCGACAAGAATGTCGGCTTCGCTCAGGATTTTCATTGCGAATTCGTCCGGGTATCCTTCGCGATAAACGATACGTTTTATGCCGCTGTTGACGATGATTTTGGCGCAGATACTGCACGGCTGATGCGTACAATAAAGGGTTGCACCCTCAAGGGAAATACCGAGTTTCGCCGCCTGACAGATGGCGTTCTGTTCCGCATGAACGGCGTAGCAAAGTTCCGCGCGGGTGCCCGACGGGATTTTCATGATATCCCTCATACATTCGCCCTTTTCGACACAACTTCTGATGCCTTCGGGTGCGCCGTTGTAGCCGGTTGTGAGGATTCTTTTGTTTTTTGTGATGACCGCGCCGACCTGACGCCCGGTTCTATAACAACTTGACCACGTCGAAACGACGTTTGCCATTTCCATAAATCTCTTATCCCATTTGTCCATCATAGCGACCTCGAAAGAATAAATATATGATAATAATAACACTTTTTCAGTCCGTTGTAAACAAAATCGCGCGCATACGTGCGCGCCCGTATTTTACTTAGTAACGCGCGACTTTACGACGTTTTGAAAATGCGCGTTTTTTAGCGGTATTTTTTAATTTTTTCTGTCATAATACTATTGACATCGCGATATATTGCGTGTATAATTACCATTGAATTAGCAATCAAGGCATTTGAGTGCTAACTTCAAAATCAATTTTTCGGAGGTAAATATGACAATAAAACCTTTGTTTGACAAAGTTGTCGTTAAATCAATCGAAGCGGAAGAAAAGACCGCAAGCGGCATCCTTCTTCCCGGCACAGCACAAGAAAAACCCCAGATGGCAGAAGTCGTGGCGGTCGGTCCCGGCGGACTTATCGACGGCAAAGAAGTCACGATGCAAGTCAAGGTAGGCGATAAAGTTTTGTACAGCAAATACGCAGGAAGCGAGTTCAAGCTTGACGGCAAGGAAGTTATCATCCTTCGCCAAAGCGACATTCTCGCAATTGTGAACGAATAAGGAGGCTTTTATATGAGCAAACAATTCAAATACGGCGAAGAAGCGCGCCGCTCCCTTGAAAAGGGCGTGGACACTCTTGCCGACGCAGTTAAAATCACCTTGGGGCCGAAAGGCAGAAACGTCGTTCTTGACAAAAAGTTCGGCGCACCCCTCATCACAAACGACGGCGTAACCATCGCCAAGGAAATCGAACTCGAAGACGCTTTTGAAAATATGGGCGCGCAACTTGTGAAAGAAGTGTCCGTAAAAACCAACGACGTCGCGGGCGACGGCACCACAACGGCTGCCCTTCTCGCACAGACCATAATCCGCGAAGGTATGAAAAACATCGCCGCCGGCGCAAACCCGATGGTGCTGAAAAAAGGTATCGCGAAAGCAACCGAATATACCGTCGAAGAACTCAAAAAAATCAGCAAACCCATTGAAAGCAAAACCGCTATCGCGCAGGTCGCGAGCGTGTCGGCGGGCGACGAAGAAATCGGCACTCTGCTTTCCGACGCTTTTGAAAAGGTCGGCAAAGAAGGCGTTATCACCATCGACGAAAGCAAAACCATGAAGACGGAACTCTGCGTCGTCGAAGGCATGCAGTTCGACCGCGGTTACGCTTCCCCCTATATGATGACCAACCCCGACAAAATGGACGCCGTCCTTGAAGATCCTCTTATTCTTATCACCGATAAGAAAATCAGCGTGTTCCAGGATTTGCTGCCCGTTCTCGAACAGGTTGTAAAATCAGGCCGCGGCTTGTTCATCATCGCAGAAGAAGTCGAAGGCGAGGCTCTTACCGCCCTTGTCCTGAACAAACTCAAAGGCGCAATCAAGTGCGTTGCGGTCAAAGCCCCCGGTTACGGCGACAGACGCAAAGCAATGCTTGAAGATATCGCAATCCTGACAGGCGCAACCGTCATTTCGTCCGATCTCGGCTACGAAATCAAGGACGCAACCCTCGATATGCTGGGCAGCGCGAAAATGGTTCAGGTCGACAAAGACAACACCACTATCGTTGACGGCGCAGGCGATCCCGCGCTCATCAAACAACGCGTTGCGGCAATCCAGCACCAGATTGCGGAAAGCACCAGCGACTACGACAAAGAAAAACTTCAAGAACGCCTTGCAAAACTTTCGGGCGGCGTAGCAGTCGTCAGAGTCGGCGCGGCAACCGAAGTCGAAATGAAAGAAAGAAAACTCCGCATCGAAGACGCTCTTGCGGCAACCCGCGCGGCTGTCGAAGAAGGTATTGTCCCCGGCGGCGGCATTGCCCTTCTGTCCGTCAGCGACAAAGTTACCGCATACGCAAATACTTTCAGCGGCGACGAAAAAACGGGCGCGCTCATCATCGCGAAAGCCCTTACCGCCCCCATTAAACAAATCGCGGAAAACGCGGGCGTTGACGGCGGCGTTATCGTAGATAACGTGTTGCGCGCAAAGAAAGCAAACTTCGGTTACGACGCTCTTAAAAACGAGTTCTGCGATATGGTCGAAAAAGGTATTCTCGATCCGACCAAAGTCACGCGCTCGGCACTTCAAAACGCAGCAAGCGTATCGTCTACGTTGCTCACCACCGAGGTCATCGTTGCCGACAAGCCCGAACCGGCTCCGGCGATGCCGCAGGCTCCGATGGGCGGCGACATGTACTAAATCGCTTCGCTCTCAAAACGACAACCTTGTTGCCGTTTTGGAAAACGGGACAAACAACAGTCAAAGGCATCTTGAAAAAGATGCCTTTTTTGTGCCGTTTTTCCCATAAGGAAACCTGCGCTCCGCTAATCCTTATTCCCTTTTCGCTTGTTTTGAAAACGCGGTTTCCAAAACAAGAACAGCGGATAAATAATAAAATTACAGATTAAAAAACCGATTGCGTTTGCAATCGGTTTTTTGGTTTCGTTTGGTTTTTCAATTTTGTTTTAAGCGGTTTGTTGTTCGGAATCCGCGTCGATATGCGGTTGGCGTTTCGATTTGACGTGGCGCACCAAGAAGCACAGCCCGAACGCCCCTGCGACAATCGCGACGCAAGCAACGATTGCGACGATAAGTTTCCACGGGAATTCGTCGCCTCCTTTTACCCTTTCCCACATACTGACGACCGCGTCGTTTTGCGCGCCGAAGTCCTGCATTACGCCGAGAGTGCCTTCCGATTTCTTAAAGTCGGGGTATCTTCTATGGTCGCCGAAGAACTCGGTAAGGTCGTACTTAACACCGTCGATTTCCTTGATAATGCAGTCGCCGTCGGGATAATTTTCGGCAATTTCGTCGTCGGAAATTTCCCAAACGTACTCGTTTTCGAGAAGGCAGTTGACGGCTTCGATTGTGAATTCGTCTTCGCCCGCAATATATTTATCGGGATCGAAGGAGCAGGTATAGCCGATTTCCATCATATTACGCATCGCGACGTCGGGACGGCACATAAAGTTGATGAATTCCTTTGCCGCCGGGACGTTTTGCGCGGTTTTCGGGATTGCCCAGCCGTCGAACCAGACGTTGCCGAACTCTTTTTCTTCGCCGTCGATTTCAATTGTCGGGACGAAGTAGTCCAGAAGGTAATTCGTTTCTTCGCCGGTTGCAAGGTTTTTGAAAGTTTTGTCGGGGTTGTAACTTTCCTCGATTGCGTACATTGCGTCGCCCGACCAGGCAAGGTCGACGTATGCGATTTTGTTGATCATATCGTCCTTGCCAAAGTCGACTTCGTAGCCTTTGATATGCTTTCTTTGTTCCAGAAGCACGGTTTCACACATTTTCAAAAGCGTGTTGTCGACGGTGTTGATAAGTTGTTCGATTGAAAGCGCGGCGTACGGGGTTCCGTCGAGTTTTCCTATTTCTTTGAGATAACAAACGGTTGCGGCATAGACGTCGCGTACGCTGTCTTTCACAAGGATTTTTCCTTCAAGTTCCGGGTTGTTCGCCTTATTCCAAAGGATACCCCAGCCGGCTTCGAGGTCTTCTTTCCTGACCTTTTCGACATTGTACATTATGCCGAGCGTACCCCACATATACGGCACGAAATATCCGTTCATTTCCGCGCCGAAGATCGACTCTACCCTGTCGCGGATTGCGGGATACACGTTACTTATGAATTCGTAGTCGCCGTCCGACATATCGAGCGGTTGCAAAAGGTTTTTCTCTTTCAGTTTCTGAATGGAGTATTCGCTGGGGCAAACGAGGTCGATCTGGCTGTCGCCCTTGGTGACTTCGGTCATCATTGTTTCGTTTGTGTCGAAAGTGCTGTAAACGACCTCGATTTCCTTGCCGGTTTTTTGCTTGTAATACTCTTCAAAAAGCGTGATATTGGCGGGATCGATATAGTCCGCCCAGTTATATACGACAAGTTTTTCTTTTTTCCTGTCAAGGTTCACGACGACGATGCCTGCTATCGTACCGCCGACGATAACCGCGATAATAACCGACACGATAAGGATTTTAATTGCTTTCTTGTTCATGCTTTAACCTCCTTTTTCTTGTCGGCTTTGGCTTTTTTGACCTTAACGACGTTGACGACGAGAATGGTCGTAAGCACCACGATAAAGATAATGCTGAATATCGCAAACCAGAACGGCGAAAGCCCTTGTACCCTTGCGTCGGCGTAGATGTACGTCGAAAGAGTGTTGATGCCCGTTGCCGCGCCTTTGTTGATTTGCGTGATGATGAAGTCGTCCATCGACAGCGTGAACGCCATCATAAATCCCGACATAATGCTGGGCGCAAGTATGGGCAGAATGACTTTTACCATCGCTTTGAACGGGTTGGCGCCAAGGTCGAGAGCGGCTTCGTAAACGTTGTTGTCCATCGTTTGAAGTTTCGGCAGAACCGAAAGAATGACGTACGGCGTGCAGAAACTGATGTGTCCGATGATAAGGCGGAAATATCCCGCTGGGAACGAGAACGTTACGAAGAATATCATAAGCGACACCGCCATAACGATTTCGCTGTTGATGATGGGCAGTTGGTTGACGTTTTCCACAACCTTTCTCGCACGCGGTTTCAAACAATAAATGCCGATTGCTGAAAACGTGCCGATAAGCGTCGATACAACGCTCGATACGACGGCGATAATCAGCGTGTTTTTAAGCGCGGCAAGCAATTCGGGCGTTTTGTCGGACGCGAATATCGACTTGTACGACTCGAAACTGAACCCGTTGTCAAAAGAGAAAATCGACGTGTTGAAAAACGAAAACACGATAATCAGCACTATCGGCGCGTACAGCAGCGCGAGAAGTAAATAAAGATATGCTTTTGCAAAAAATTTCTTTACCATAAGTTTCTTCCTCCCGTCGCAGACGTTTTTGAAAACCTGTTCATTATAAAGTTGGAAATAAGCACGAGAATTATCATTACAAGGCTCATGACGCTGCCGACGCCGTACAAGCCCTGATCGAACTTCATCTGAATGCTGTCGCCGAACAAAAATACCGTGCTGTCCGACAAAAGCTGGCTTATCGCGAACGTCGAAATCGTGGGAATGAACACCATCGTGATTCCGCTTAAAATCCCCGGCACCGACAACGGCAATATCGTTTTTGCGAAAACCTGGAACTTGTCTGCCCCGAGATCTTCCGCCGCCTCAATATAGTTTTTATCAATGCTCGAAAGCACCGTGTGCAAAGGAAGTATCATAAACGGCAGATAGTTGTAAACCATGCCGAACACGACCGTTCCCATTCCGAGCGGAATGTTCAGCGACACGAAAATCGCTTTCGTTGCAAGCGTCCTTATCAGGAAGTTTACCCACATGGGCAGGATAAACAGCAATACGAAAATCTTGCTTGCGCTGTATTTCGCAAGGAAGTACGCCGCGGGATATCCCAGAACTATGCAGATAATCGTCGTCAGAAGTCCGACGAGAATGGAGTTTCCAAGCACCACCAGACTTGACTTTTCGGTGAAGAAAATCGCAAAGTTTTTGAAACTGAATTTCCCGTCGTAAATAAACGCGTTGGCAAGAATCAGTACAAGCGGCGTAACAACGAAAACCAGCAAAAACAGCATATACGGATAAGCAAAGGCTTTTCGCGTAAATCTGAAATTTTTAATTTTCTCTTTCATTAAATTGCCTCCACCTTAATGTCTTCGGGTTTAATATTGATGCCTACGCGGTCGCCTTTGAGCCATTCGTCCTGAGTGTCGACAAAGAAGTCATAGTCGAAATCGGTACGTAAAATGACCTGATAGTAACTTCCCTTGTAAATGCTCGACACGACGTCCGCGCTGACCGTTCCGTCGGCTTCGTCGTCGGTAACATCGACTTTATCAAACGGAATCGACACTTTAACTTTCGTTCCTGCGGGCAAGTCGCTTTTCGTTTCAAAGTCGGCTTCGCAAATTTTAACGATGCCGTTGTCGCCCATTTCGGTTTCGTACTCGTTGATAATGCGCGCTTTGTGCATGATGTGTATTTCTTCTTTCGGAATGAAGATACCGATTTCTTCGCCGACGGCGCACTCGGTATTTTCAACGATCTGCAATTCGTTTCCGTCGCTTTCGCAAAGGATTTCGTAGTGGTCGCCCTTGAACACGCAGGACGTTACTTTTGCGGTGAGTTGTCCCTTTTCGACGTTTTTGCCCTTCGTGATATAAATGTCTTCGGGACGCACGATGATATCAACGGGTTCGTTGGGTTTGAAGCCTTTGTCGACGCACTCGAACTCGGTGCCGAAGAAACTGCATTTATAGTCGTCGATCATAATGCCCGACATGATGTTGCTTTCGCCGATAAAGTCGGCGACGAATGCGTTTGCGGGCTCGTCGTAAATCTTTTTGGGGGTGCCGATTTGCTGCACTTCGCCGTCGCGCATAACGATGATTTTGTCGCTCATGGTGAGCGCTTCTTCCTGATCGTGCGTGACGTAAACGAACGTGATTCCAAGGCGTTTATGCATATCCATCAGTTCGATCTGCATATCCTTTCTCATTTTAAGGTCAAGCGCGCCCAGCGGCTCGTCAAGAAGCAGCAACTTCGGCTCGTTGACGATTGCCCTTGCGATTGCGACGCGCTGTTGCTGTCCGCCCGAAAGGCTGTTCACGTCGCGGTGACCGTAGTCTTCAAGGTCAACCATTTTAAGCGCGTGATTGACTTTTTCGGCGATTTCTGCTTTCGTATATTTTCTCATATTGTCGAAAGTCCTGCCCTTTCTGTCGGTGTACGTCGTGCCGTCGGGAATGGTTTTAAGTTTCAGACCGAACGCGATGTTGTTGAACACGTTAAGGTGGGGGAACAACGCGTATTTCTGGAAAACCGTGTTCACGGCGCGCTTATGCGGCGGCAGATTGGAAATATCTTCGCCGTCGAAAAAGATTTGTCCGCTGGTCGGTTTTTCAAAGCCGGCAATCATACGAAGCGTCGTCGTCTTGCCACAGCCCGAAGGTCCTAAAATTGTCACGAATTCGCCGCGTTTTATCGCGATGCTTTCGTTTTTGACGACAACTTTGCCGTCGTATTCCTTGGATACGTTTTTGATTTCGATAATGTTTGCAGATGACATATACTCTCCTTAAAACGTGGGCGGGCTTGACACCCAGATGATTTTAGCCGTTGTATTTTTTGTATTTTTAATATAATGTACTTTGTTGCTTACAAAATAAAAGCTGTTGCGTTTTTTGCACTTATAGACGTTGTTGCCGATGACGATTTCGATTTCGCCGTCAAGGACGTATCCGAATTCTTCGCCCTCGTGCGGCATGTCTTTCTGAAGCGTCGTATTCGGCTCGATTTCGATATAAACAGGCTCCATCTCGTTCTTCTGACTGTTGGGCACAAGCCATACGATTTTTTGCCCGTCGCCTTCCTTTTCAAAAAAGTCGTCGCTCGTAAACACGACTTGTTCGGGTTCGTCTTCGCTGAAAAATGTTTTCAGGTCGCTTCCGAGTGCCACCATAAGGTCGTTCAGGGTGGAAATTGTCGGCATGGTCAGGTCGTTTTCGAGTTGGCTTATGTAGCCTTTCGTGAGTTCGCACCTGTCGGCAAGTTCCTCCTGCGTCAATCCGCAACGAAGCCGCAGATTTTTCAGTTTGGTTCCGATTTCCATATATCCTCCTGTTTCCGCGCCGTTTGTTTAGTATTCCTAAACCTAAAAATTAGAGGGTTTTGTAATTTTAAGAAAAAAGTTTACAATTACTAAACCATACGACTGAATATGATTATATGAAAATAGCGTATATTTGTCAACGAAAAATACGCATTTTGTCGCAATTTGTAAAAAGATATTTTTGACGATCGTATCCCGCGCAAAAAACCGCAAAAAAAGAATATATCAAAGATATATTCTTCCGCCTCAAATTTCGCATAAAAAAACGCACGGTTTTCACCGTGCGTAATTTCGTTTTTTCTTATTCGACGACCTGCGACACGACTGCAAAGCGTTTCACCGATTCCGCGCTGCTTTCGGCTTGTTTCTTATTGTCGTAAGTTTCGCCGACATAAATGCTGTTGCGGTTTTTGATAATGAACTTATATCTGTTGTTTTTGTCCTTATCCACACGTACGGTCGTTGCTGCGTCCTGCATATTTTTCTTGAAGGTTTCGATGCCTTCCAGGCACGATTTCTTCGACGCATATTCGCGGCTTTCATAAAGAAGCTGACCGTTGTTTGCATAAAGATAGAATTGATAAAGATCGCCGTAAACGCAATCTACACGATATTTTCCGACAACGCTTTTTGCTGCGGTTTCTGCGGGAGCGACTTCCTTAACTGCCGGCTTCTTTGCGGGCTCTTTCGTCGCAACTTTTTTTGCAGGTTCTTTCGCCGCGGCTTTATTGGGTGCGAACTCTTTTGTTGCTGCTTTTTTTACTTCTTTTGCCATATTGATATAACCCCTTTTATTATTTTATATTAAAAATTTATTCGCTGATTTCGGAAACCTGTGCAAAGCGTTTCACGGATTCCGCGCTGCGTTCCGCCGCTTTTGCGGTCGAGTACGTTTCGCCGATGTAAATGCTGTTGCCCTTCTTGAAGATATACTTGTAGCCGCCGTTCTTATCGACGTCGATGCGGTACTCGCAATCTGCGACGTTCTTCTTAAAGGTCGCGATGCCGCCCTTGCAGGAGTTCAAACTTGCGTATTCACGGCTTTCGTACAGAAGTTGCCCGTTGTTTGCGTAAAGGTGGAACTGATACGCATAGCCGGTATCTTCGATCGTATATTTGCCGACGACCTTGGGTTTATCGGCTTCGTCGTTTTCCTCGACGGGTTCTTCAACCTTTGCCGCCGCCTTTTTCTTTGCGGGGGCTTTCTTTGCGGGTGCGGCTTCTTCCGTTACTTCCGCCTTCTTCTTCGTCGCTTTTTTCTTTGCGGGAGCGGGTTCTTCCGCGGCGACTTCGGGTTCTTCTGTCTTTTCTTCTTTTGCAGCCTTTTTGGGTTTCAGATTTATTTTTGCCTTGCCCCAGCTGTCGTCAACGAAGTTGTCGTTGTTTTCAGGCTCGATATAGTGCTTTTCCTCGACGGGCGCGGGTTCTTCCGGCTGAACGTATGCGGGAACGGGTGCGGGCGCGACGGGTTTTTCTTCTTCCACGGGAGCATAAACTTTGTCTTCCGCGATAAACTTCGACATATCGATTTGTTCCTGCGGAGCGGGTTTTTTGTCTTCAAACGGAGGCAGCTCGTCATCGAAAGCGTCGGCATCGAACTTCTTTTCGTCCTCGATATAAGGCGCGGGTGCAGATGCCGCTGCCGCAACGGGCGCGGGTGCGGGGGCCGCGGGTACGACGGGCGTTTCTTTCACAGCGGGTTTTTCTTCGGCTGCGACTTTGCCGCCTTTCTTACTTGCTTTCTTTGCGTCTTTGACGCTTTGTCTTGCCGCCTTCTTTGCCGCTTTCTTCGCCTTGTTCTTCTTTGCGCAAACCGCGATAATAACGATTAAGCCGATGAGTACGAGCGCTGCGCCCGCAACAAGCAATATGAACTTAATCGGGGGATTTTCTGCCAATAATTCAACGAAAAAATCTTTCACCGTGATGGTAAAGAAATCGACGATTTTCTGCCATACTTCATTGGATGAAACTGCTGCTAACATTTTTCAAACTCCTCTTTAATAATATAACCCTGAAAATAAATTAGATAAAATACCTATACTGTGTATATTATAACACAATAAATTTACGTTATCAAGGTTTTGAAAATATCAATTTGACGAAATTCGTGTTTTTTTGCTAATTTTTTTATTGCGATATGCCTTAAAAAATATGTCGAACAATGCGTTTTTTGCTTGCAAAAAAAACGCCGAAATGTTACTATGTTAAAAGTAAATATTGTGAGGTGTTTTATGAACAACGTAACCATTTTCAATCACCCTCTTATCACACACAAAATTGCAATTATGCGTGATGAACGTACCGGCAGCAAAGAGTTTCGCGAACTTGTGGAAGAAGTCGCAATGCTTATGGCATTTGAGGCTCTCCGCGATATCAATACGCAAGAAATTGAGGTTAAAACCCCGATTGCGGTCACTAAAACCCGCGTTATTGCAAATGACATCGCAATCGTTCCTATTCTCCGCGCAGGTCTCGGCATGGTAAACGGTATCCTTGCTCTTGTCCCCACCGCAAAAGTCGGACACGTCGGTCTTTATCGCGACCACGAAACGCTTGAACCCAAGGAGTACTACTGCAAGCTTCCCGACGATATCGCAAACCGCGAAGTCATCATTCTCGATCCGATGCTCGCAACCGGCGGCAGCGCAATCGCGGCAATCGACTTCATTAAGGCAAAAGGCTGCAAGAACATTAAGTTTATGAGCATCATCGGCGCGCCCGAAGGAATTGAAAAAGTCCACGCAAAACATCCCGACGTACACATCTTCGTCGGCTGCAAAGACTCTCACCTTAACGAAAACGGCTACATCGTCCCCGGCCTCGGCGACGCCGGCGACAGAATTTTCGGTACGAAATAATCCGCAATAATTGAACGAATAATTGCATTGCCCTGACATTAGTCAGGGCTTTTTGATGGCGCAAAGTATTTTGCACATATCGTGCCAAAGGAAATAAGGTGCCCACGCAAAAAGTTGCATTTCAGGTATAAAAAAAGTCCTCATAAAACTATGAGGACTTTTTGATATTTCGTTGATTATTACTTGTCGGACGATTCGTCCTTTTCTTCTTCAACCGCCTGGAATTCCACCGTCGCGGTTTTGCCTTCGTCTTCGAGTCCAAGTTCTTCGACTGCTTCGTCGACTGCTTCGCTGTCTGCCACGACTTCGTCTTTTCTGACGCCGGGGAGTTTGTCATCCGTGTCATACGTTACGCCTTCGCCCACGACCGCGATGCTTTCACCGTCTTTGACTTCGCCCTGTTTTTCTTTCTTGGTTTTGATGGAAAGAAGGACGTTGGTAAGGATACCTACGATAAGAGCGGTTGCGATGTTGGTGATGGTGATGATTTCTTTGCCCTTCGTTGCAAGACCGAATTTAAGAGCGAGTCCGCCGATACCCGTGATAAGGATTGCTGATACGACGAAGAGGTTTTTGCTTTCGCCGAGGTCAACGTTTTGCAGCATTTTAAGACCGCTGACTGCGATAAATCCGTAGAGTGCCAGGCATACGCCGCCCAGAATGCAGGTGGGGATTGTTTCGATAAGTGCGATGAACGGGCTGAAAAACGCGATTATAATCGCGATAACAGCCGCGCCGATTATGGTGTAAATCGAGGCGTTTTTGGTGATTGCCACACAGCCGATGCTTTCGCCGTAAGTGGTGTTGGGGCAGCAGCCGAAGATCGTGCCGACGGTCGTTCCAAAGCCGTCACCGATGAGCGTGCGATGGAGACCGGGTTCTTTAAGAAGGTCTTTTTCGATGATGGTGCTCATGTTTTTGTGGTCCGCGATATGTTCCGCGAAAACGACCAGCGATACGGGAATGAACAGAAGCGCGATTGCGCCGACGCCCGTGCCGGTAAGTCTTGCGGTGCCGTTAACGGATTCCTTAATTGCTTCGATAATCGCAAGGTGCGGATAATCGAGGAATGCGGTGACACCCGTGAATTTGCCGTCTTTTACGAAGTTTTCGACAAGCGGAGTCCAGTTGACGATTTTGAGATATTCGACGTCGCATGCGTATCCGAAGATGGAGAAGAACGATGCGAGAAGATAACCTGCGCCGATACCGATGATGAAAGGCATAAGTTGCATTTTTTTGCTGCCCTTGCAGGATACGAAGACCGTTACGAAGAAGGCAAACAATCCGCAAAGGATTGCGACAAGGTTGTAAGATTTTGCGCTGCCGATTGCGCCGCTTGCAGTGGTAAGGTTGCTGATTGCGCTGCCCGAAAGACCTAAGCCGATAAGAGCGACCGTGGGCCCGATGATGACCGCAGGCATAAGTTTATTGATCCATTCAGTGCCTTTCTTATAAACGATAAAGGCAAGTATGCAGTACACCGCGCCTGCGAATACGCCGCCGAGAATAATTCCCCACCAGCCGTATTGAGTTGCGCCGATCAACGCAGAGATAAACGCGAACGAGCTTCCGATGAACATCGGGCTCTTTTTCTTGGTAACCCATACGTAGAACAGGGTTGCGATACCTGCGCCGAAAAGCGCGGCAGCGGGGCTCATGTTGACGCCGTTTCCCGAGCAAAGAATAGGCACGAGAATCGTCGCGCAAACGACCGCCAAGAATTGTTGAAGCGAGTACACAAGCGTTTGTTTGAAGGACAACTTGTCTTCAACGTTGTAAATCATCTTCATAAGTAACAATCTCCTTTAAAATTTATTTATATTTTGATATATCAGAGTGAAAACAGGTCGACGGCGATTTTCTCGTCATAGGGCGGTATCATTACCCTTACGACCTCCTGCTTGGACGTTGGCAGGTTTTTGCCGACGTAGTCCGCGCGTATCGGAAGTTCGCGATGACCGCGGTCGATAAGCACGGCAAGTTGTATCGTGCGCGGACGTCCCAGCGTGAACACGGCGTCGATTGCGGCGCGCGCCGTCCTTCCGGTAAACAAAACGTCGTCAACAAGGACGACGTCTCGTCCCCTTACTTCAAAGGGAACGTCGATTTTTTCGATAACGGGAGTTTCGCTTTTTTCCGCAAGGTCGTCACGATAAAGACTTATATCGAGTTCACCCACGTCAAGCGACACGCCTTCGTATTTTTTCACGTTTTCGGCAATTATTCCGGCAAGGGGGATACCACGGCTTTTAATGCCGATAATCACGACGTTTTCCAGGGAGTCGTTTCTTT
>ULUT01030499.1_pt1 | contig 16016 bp, 13 predicted proteins | sample 1958691 | NCBI WGS metagenome assembly ULUT01 (sample SAMEA4835766, study PRJEB28245) | human gut metagenome | biome: gut microbiome; material: fecal sample | place: Denmark | collected 2008 | reverse complement strand
GGCGGGCATAATAGGATTTCAAATATGTTAAAAAACAAAACGTCGGACGTTTTCAAATTCGTCCGACGTTTTGTTGTCTGAAAGTTTACAGAAAGAAAGTGAGCGACCAGAGGTCGCACCTATATTTTGATGTTATGTTTATCTTTCGGTATTGTACATTGCGGCAAACCAGTAATCTTCTTCAAGATAGCTTGTGTCTTTCTTGCCCCATGTAATTTTTATTTTCACAAGACAGCCGTCAATATCCTCTTTTGGAAGCTCCAGCTTTTTGGACTCCTTGGCAAGCACCTTTCCGTCATAGCTGTAGACAGTGTAAAGCACGTCACCGAGCCTGTCCCCTGTGACTTCTACGGACATAGGGGTTTTAAGGGTAACATTGCCGTCCTTATCTACATCTGCCTTTACATTAAATGACGGTACAGAGGAGAGCAGATCTTCAAAGCTCTTTTCAGAGGAAAGGCTCTCGCTCTTGCCATTGCAGTATCGTGTCTTTTCAGTGCCTGGAAGCTCATATTTGCTTCCGTCACAGGTCAGCACAACTGAACCTTTCTCCACCTTTGGAATTATATTTATCACAAGGGCGCAAGCCAAAAAGATAACGGCGGTAAGCAGACCTACAAGTATTTTCCTTTTCATTATTATCACCTATGCTATTATAGCACCTTTTGGAATAATAATCAAGGGCAGTGTTTTAGTCTTTGAGCTTTATCTCACGTTTTATCCTGCCCATTATCACAATGGCGGCGACAGTGCCTACAAGCTCGCCGAACGGAACGGCTGCCCATACTATCTTGCCTGCTGAGGAGGTAAGGGTGAGAAGATAAGCCGCGGGGAGAGGGATAACTAAAAGTCTGATAAGGGAAAGCACAAGGGAAGCTATGCCATGGTCGAGCGCCTGGAAAATTCCCTGATAGGCTATGTTTGCACCTGCAAAAAGATAGCCTAAAGTGATTATCCTTATGGCGTAGGTGGCGAATATCTCCGTATCCGCTGACAGTGAGAATACATGGCATATCTGAGAAGCAAAAAGTTGCAAGCCTATAATGCCAAGAAGCATGAGTCCCAACGTGTAGAGCATACCGTATTTTATGCCTGAACGAACTCTTGTTTTGTCCCCTTTGCCGTAGTTGTATGATACAACCGGAATGATAGTGTTGTTCATGCCGAATGACGCAAAGAATACGAACTGCTGTATTTTATAATAGATACCATAGGCTGTTACGGCGGATTGACCTATCCTGTTGAGTATGACATTAAGACCGTAGGTCATGACGGACATAAGAGCCTGTATTATTATGGCAGGAACGCCTATTCTATAAATGTTTGTTATCATTTTGCGCTGGGGTATAAAATACCTCATGCCGCTTGGTATCTCTTTGTTGCACACAAAATGAAGCACGCCGCCTATGACCATTGTGAGTACCTGACCGATGACAGTGGCATAAGCCGCACCTTTTACTCCAAGCTCTGGGAAAGGGCCAAGCCCGAAAATCAAAACAGGGTCAAGGACGATGTTGGCTATTGCGCCTACAAGCTGAGCAATGGTGGAATGGATAGTTTTGCCTGTCGCCTGCAAAAGCTTTTCAAATATCATTGAACCTACTGCACCGAATGACAACACACAGCATATGCCTAGATATTCGTCCCCAAGCTTTAGAGCAAGACTATCATGGGTCTGTGTTTTCAAAAATGCGTCAGTGCCGAAAAATCCGAACAGCATGAACACGATGTAGGTGCAAAGACCTATGAAAATGGCGTTGCCTGCTATTTTGCCTGCACGCTCAAAATTCTTTTCTCCAAGGCTTCTGGAGAGCAAGGCATTTATTCCAACGCCTGTGCCTACGCCTACAGCGATTATCAAAAGCTGGACAGGGTATGCAAGGGTTAGGGCGTTTACGGCATATTCGCCTATGTGCTCAACTGTATCATCTGTTATCCTGCTTACGAAATAGCTGTCAACGATATTGTAAAAAGCCTGAACTATCATTGAAATTATCATAGGCAGACCCATGCTCAGCATGAGTTTCGGCATGGGCATAACGCCCATCTTGTTTTCTTTCAGAGCTTCTTCGCTCATATTTCATTACCTCCCGTTTTTTGCGCATAAAAAAACAGCACAAGTCCGAATACAATCGGACTTACGCTGTCGCTGCTCATTGTTATAATTATTATACCATACATTTTTTCATATGTCCAAGGACTTTTTATACAAAAGTCAGGCTTCAAAGACTCACTTTTTTGATGATATGAAGCGTTGCAAATGTACAATAAAATATATAAAAAACTATTGACAAAATCAAAAATATAGGTTATAATAACCTCATAGTAAAAGAGAGTAGCTGGCGGAGAGATCCGTTTATGTTTGCGTCAATACGTTCCGATGAGGGACCGCTGCATATCTAAACGGCGAGACTTTTATTGATTAAATTGCCACAGGCGCAGTTTACCCAATAAACGTCTTGCCGATTTTTTATGCGTTTATTTTTCTGAGCCTATGAGAAAAGGAGGCTTTGAAGGGTATATCGGCAATATTTACAGGAAAAAATAAAAAAGGTGGTATTTTATGAAGCAGTATCAGAAAAAACTTGACCAGCTTTACACTGAGTTTTCATCAGGTGAAAATGGTCTTTCAACTGAGCAGGCAGTGAAAAACTGCGAAAAGTTCGGACGAAATGTTATCACGGAGGGCAAGAAAAAGTCCATTCCAGTGATTTTTTTAGAGCAGTATAAGGACTTTCTTGTGCTTATACTCATTATTGCTGCGATAGTTTCAGCTTTCATGAAAGACGTTGAGAGCTGTGCGGTAATTCTCGTTGTTATCACAATGAACGCTATTTTGGGTACAGTTCAGACCGTCAAGGCTGAAAAGTCACTGACGAACCTTAAAAAGCTTTCTGCACCAACAGCTAAGGCGCTTCGTAACGGCGAAAAGGTCATTATCCCATCTGAGGAGATCGCAGTGGGCGACATTCTTCTTATCGAAGCAGGCGACCAGATATGTGCAGACGGCAGGCTGATAGAATGTGCGTCTGTTCAGGTGAACGAGTCTGCGCTCACAGGCGAGAGCGTTAATATCGACAAGGATATGAGCGATATAGAGGGCGAAAAGCCTCTTGCTGAGCGTGCTAACATGGTTTATTCAGGCTCTTTTGTCACATACGGCAGAGGAAAAATGCTTGTCACTGAGGTTGGTATGGACACTGAGGTGGGCAAGATAGCCTCGCTTATTCAGAACGCATCAGAGAGAAAAACGCCTCTTCAGAACACGCTTGACGAGTTTGGCAAGAAGCTTTCCATTGCTATACTTATTGTCTGTGCAGTGGTTTTCGGACTTAGTGTGCTTCGTGGCGGCAAGCTTATGGATTCGTTCATGTTCGCTATCGCACTTGCTGTTGCGGCTATTCCTGAGGCTCTCAGCTCTATCGTTACTATCGTGCTTTCTTTCGGCACACAGAAAATGTCAAAGGAAAACGCTATCATAAGAAAGCTTCAAGCTGTTGAGGGCTTGGGCAGCGTTTCTGTAATATGCTCTGACAAGACCGGTACTCTTACTCAGAACAAGATGACAGTTAGAAAAATAATGGTAGACGGCAGGATAATCGACACTGACGCTGTTGATCTTGACGATGAAAAGGTCAAGATTATGACAAGAGCCATGATCCTTTGCAACGATTCAAGCTGTAAGGACGGCGTTGAGATAGGCGACCCTACAGAAACGGCTCTTATCAATTTTGGCACAAAGCTTGGTATCGACACTGACAAGGTGAGGGAAGATCTCCCTAGAATTTCTGAGATACCTTTTGATTCAGACAGAAAGCTTATGTCAACTCTGCACGTTATCGACGGCGAGAAGGTGCTTTATGTAAAGGGTGCGGCTGATGTTCTTATAAACAGGATCACTTCAAGCGACGAGGAAAAGGCTGTTATAACCCAGCGTGTGGCAGAGCTTTCGGAAAAAGGTCTGCGTATACTTGCATTTGCAGAGAAAAAATTCGACAAGGATACCGTATGTCCAGAGGACGAGGACGGATTGGAGTTTGTCGGTCTTATTGCTATGATGGATCCTCCGAGAGAGGAATCAAAGGCGGCTGTTGCGGAATGCCGCAAGGCAGGCATAAAGCCAGTCATGATAACAGGCGACCATATCGTTACGGCTTCGGCTATTGCCCGTGAGATAGGTATTCTTGACGACAACTCAAAGGCTGTTGAGGGTCACGAGCTTGACGCTTATTCAGACGAAGAGCTTGTTGACTTTGTAAAGGACAAGGCTGTTTACGCTCGTGTTACACCTGAGCATAAAATAAGGATCGTAAAGGCTTGGCAGGCAAACGGCTGTATAGTTTCCATGACAGGCGACGGTGTGAACGACGCGCCTGCGTTAAAGCAGGCTGATGTGGGCGTTGCAATGGGCATCACAGGAACTGAGGTTTCAAAGGACGCTGCCTCAATGGTGCTTGCAGACGATAACTTTGCAACTATAGTCAAGGCGATAAGAAACGGCAGAAACATTTACGAGAACATTAAAAAGGCTATACTCTTCCTGCTTTCGGGCAACTTTGCGGCAATTCTTGTGGTGCTTTTCAACTCACTGCTTGGACTTCCTGTTCCGTTTGCGGCAATACATTTGCTGTTTATTAATCTGCTTACAGACTCGCTTCCTGCTATCGGTTTGGGTCTTGAACCTCACTCCGAAGAGGTCATGAAACGCAAGCCGAGAAATGCAAATGAATCTATACTCACACGTCCTTTCCTGGGCGAGATAGCATTGTATGGCGTAGTTATAGCGATAGCAGTAGCTTCGGCTTTCCTTATGGGAAACAAGACAAGCGCAGCTCTTGGTATGACGATGGCATTCGCAGTGCTTTGCTCTGCAAGATTGTTCCACGGCTTCTCCTGCAAGAAAAAAGGTCCTGTTATCTTCTCAAAGGACTTTTTCAACAACAAGTTCGGTCTTATGGCGTTCGGTCTTGGAATGGTATTTTTAAACTCCGTTCTGCTCGTTCCACAACTCAAGGGACTTTTCAAGATAGCAGACATGACAGGTATGCAGTTTGCATGGATATACATTCTAAGCTTTGGCTCTATGCTTGTTATCCAGCTTATAAAGGCGATATTCTTTACAAAGTCTGAGAAGTAAGGCTGTAGAGTTATCTTATAAAAGTTTCAAGGTGGGCGACCTTAGGTCGCACCTACGCAATAAAAATAACCGCTCTTCGTGATAACACGGGGAGCGGTTTTGTTTTACATATCTTCGCTGTTCACCCAAACCCCGTCCTCTTTATGAAGTATCCTCTGATTTTCAGATCCTCTGAATTTCAGTGAGATGTTTTTCTTTTCAAGGACGAACTCGCCGTCAACGAGGTAGTCGATAAGGCTAAGCATTTCGTCTGTGTACTGCGTTCTGTATGGGGACTTTGAGACTGCAAGCAGGTCAGTTTCAAGGGTACAGCCTGTGTAGCACCACACGTCCTTGTCAGGAAGTTCGGTTTTCACACGGCGGAGGAGTTTTGTAAGCTCAGGCTGGTTCTCAGGCTCCATAGGCTCGCCGCCAAGGAGCGTAAGTCCTTTTATATAGCCCTTTGAGAGGGCAGTCATTATCTCGTCTGCGGTGGTATCTGTGAAAGGCTTGCCGTAGTCAAAGTTCCAAGTGTCAGGCTGAAAACAGCCCTTGCAGTGGTGTCTGCAACCTGAAACGAACAGCGTGACCCTCACGCCCGACCCATTGGCAATATCGGTTTTCTTTATCTCACAATAATTCATTTTCCGCTCCTTTCATACATACAACGCAGGGCAATACGATTTTGTATTGCCCCGATAGTTATATGCTGTTTGCTGTTTTATGTCAATAATAATGTTCATTATTTTCGGATTTTGCAGTTTTGAGTTTTTGAGTTTTCCTTGCTATAATGTTCATTTTTTTGACGAGTTTTGATTTTTGAACTTTTGGGTTTTAACGGCTATAATGTTCACTTTTTTGAAAATCGCTCAAAAAAATTTTTGGGTTTTAAAATTTTGTGTACAAGCTGTTAATATCTCATTATGAATTGTCATATCTCATTATGAATTGTAATTTTACATGGGTTTTTTTGAGAATCACAAATGCAAAACTCTTTCCTTTATCTCTTGAGTCCTGCCCTGATTCCAGAACTGCGTGCCGATGTAGCCACAGGTGCGCCTTGCAACGTTCAGAGTGTTCTGATCTCTGTTGCCGCAGTTCGGACACTCCCATACAAGCTTGCCGTCATCTTCTACTATCTTTATCTCACCGTCAAAACCGCACTTCTGACAGTAGTCGCTCTTTGTGTTAAGCTCTGCATACATGATGTTGTCGTAAATATGCTGCATAACTGCAAGAACAGCCTCTATGTTGTTCTGCATATTCGGCACTTCCACATAGCTGATAGCTCCTCCTGGTGAGAGAGCCTGGAACTGTGACTCGAATGTGAGCTTGTCAAATGCGTCGATGTTCTCGGTAACATGGATATGATAGCTGTTTGTGATGTAGTTTCTGTCTGTTACACCCTCGATAACACCGAAACGCTTCTGCAAACATCTTGCAAATTTGTATGTTGTGGATTCCAATGGCGTGCCGTAAAGGCTGAAATCTATGTTTGTTTCCGCTCTCCACTTTGCGCAGGCGTCATTAAGGTGCTGCATAACTTCAAGTGCAAAAGGCGTTGCTGAAGGGTCTGTGTGTGACTTGCCTGTCATGTATCTTACGCATTCGCAAAGACCTGCATAGCCAAGTGATATGGTGGAATATCCGCCGAACAGGAGCTTGTCGATAGTTTCGCCCTTTTTAAGTCTTGCCAATGCACCGTTCTGCCAAAGAATAGGCGCAACGTCTGACGGAGTGCCTTTAAGTCTTTCGTGACGGAGCATAAGCGCACGTCTGCAAAGCTCAAGTCTTTCATCAAATATCTTCCAGAACTTATCCATGTCCTTATATGACGAGCAGGCAACGTCCACAAGGTTTATTGTAACAACGCCCTGATTGAATCTGCCGTAATATTTAGGCTTGCCGTTTTCGTCAAGATATGTTGTAAGAAAGCTTCTGCAGCCCATGCAAGGGTAGCACTGACCATTGCCATTCTTGTCTACCTTAAGCTCCTTCATTTTCTTTTCGCTTATATAGTCAGGCACCATTCTCTTTGCGGTACACTTTGCAGCAAGCTTTGTAAGCTCCCAATATTTTGAGCCTTCTCTTATGTTGTCCTCTTCAAGGACATATATTAGCTTAGGGAACGCAGGTGTTATATAGACACCCTTTTCGTTCTTTACGCCTTGGATACGCTGTCTGAGCATTTCCTCTATGATAGCCGCAAGGTCATCTCTTGTCTGCCCCTCCGGCACCTCGTCAAGGTACATGAAAACAGTAACGAAAGGTGCTTGACCGTTTGTTGTCATAAGAGTGATGACCTGATACTGTATCATCTGAACGCCCTGAACTATCTCAGCCTTTACTCTCATTTCGGCTACCTTATTTATAGTATCCTCGTCGGCAGGGATATTAAGCTCTGCGAACTCTTTTTTTACCTCACGGCGGTATTTATCACGGGATATCTGAACGAACGGAGCAAGGTGGGAAAGTGTGATACTCTGTCCGCCATACTGTGAAGAAGCTATCTGAGCGATAGATTGTGTAGCGATATTGCAGGCTGTAGAGAAGCTGTGTGGCTTTTCTATCATGACCTCGCTTATGACAGTGCCGTTCTGGAGCATATCCTCAAGATTTACAAGACAGCAGTTGTGCATATGCTGAGCGAAATAATCAGCGTCGTGGAAATGTATCAGACCTTTTTCGTGAGCTTCAACTATATCGTCAGGAAGCAAAAATCTTCTTGTGATATCCTTGCTCACTTCACCTGCCATATAATCCCTCTGAACTGAATTGACAGTAGGATTTTTATTGGAATTTTCCTGCTTGACTTCCTCGTTCTCGAAGTTAAGAAGAGAAAGTATCTGCTTGTCAGTAGTATTAGCCTGTCTGACGATAGAACGCTCATAGCGGTAGGTGATATAATGCTTTGCCACTGTATACTTGCCATGGCGCATGATATCGGCTTCCACCCAGTCCTGAATAGTTTCAACGTCCATAGCCCTATTCATTTCAGAGCATTTGTCCTCTATATTCTGTGCTATCTCTCCTATTTCTCCCTCAGAGAGCCTATCCTTTTCCTCCACAGTGATATTAGCTTTCGCAACGGCATTTTCTATTTTTTCCTTATCGAATGTATTCTCAGCGCCGCTTCTTTTTATTATCTTCACCTATACTCTTCCTTTCATTCTATCTTGCTCAACCACTATATATTGTGGTTGGCTGCTTTTGTCATAACATAATATTGAACATTTACTATTATACCACAATCAGAATATAAGTCAAGGGCATAGAATGATAAATAATCTACAAAAATATGAGTTTAAAACAGAGCAGTTTGCCGAAAAAGTATTACAAATGATTACAAACACTTGATTGACAAAAAGTGTGAAAAACAATGGCATTTAAAGGGTGGATAAAGGTGTGAAGCTAAAAGAAACGATGTGAACATTCTGTAAAATAAGTGGAGAAATTCAATTAACTTGTTGACAAGGATGCTTGCATATGATATAATATTAGAGTTGAATGCGCCAGTAGCTCAGCTGGATAGAGTGACTGGCTACGAACCAGTAGGTCGGGGGTTCGAGTCCCTTCTGGCGCACCAGGTCACTTGTAGTGACTGGCATAGCACGTCTTACAATTTGTAAGGCGTGTTTTTTTATTTCTGTCATTGCCAAAGCACTGTCAATGTGGTATAATATGACCATTAGGAGGCATTAACTATGAATACAGAGAAAAAGAAAACCAAGGTAGACCTTGTGACGGGGTTTCTCGGAGCAGGGAAGACCACTTTTATAAAAAAATATGCCCGTTATCTTTTGGATAAAGGCTGTAAAATTGGCGTGTTGGAGAATGATTTCGGTGCAGTGAATGTGGATATGCTTCTTTTGCAGGAGCTTTTGGACGAGAATTGCGACCTTGAAATGGTCTCGGCGGCTGATAAGGATTGCCACAGACGGCGCTTTAAGACTAAGCTTATTGCTATGGGTATGCGTGGCCTTGACAGGGTCATTGTGGAGCCGTCAGGCATCTATGAAGCTGACGAGTTCTTTGACGTGCTTAGAGAAGAACCTCTTGATAATTGGTATGAGATAGGAAGCGTTATAACTATTGCAGATGCCTGCCTTGATACCAACTTGTCGGAAGCTTCTGATTATCTTCTTGCTTCTCAGCTTTCGGAAGCAGGCATAGTTCTCATGAGCAAATGTCAGGAAGCCACAAAGCAGGAGCTTGAGGATACTCTAAAACACCTTGAAGCCGTGCAGAAAAAGTTCCATTGCCACAGAATGACTAAGCCTGAGATAATAATGAAAGATTGGTCGGAGCTTACAGACGAGGATATGGAAAGGATAGCCAACAGCGGTTATGAGCCTGATTCCCACGAAAAGCTGTGGTTCGACCAAGATAAAGCTTATACCTCTTTGTATTTTATGAATATGAAGCTTCCTGACAATGCTATGGAAGATGCTGTAAGCAGGCTTATGAGCGACAGCAAGTGTGGAAAGATATTCCGTGTAAAAGGCTTTATGCAAAACGCTGAGGGCAAGTGGCTTGAGCTTAATGCCACCCACAAGAACATCACTGTTAAGCCTATAGAGCGAGGTCAGGCGGTGTTTATCGTCATTGGCGAGGGGCTTGACAAAGAGCACATCGACGGCTATTTTGTGCCTGTATAGTGTCAAAATATTGTAAAATAAATGCGGAATGTATTGTATATAAGCTTGGATAGTGATATGATAATTGCAGGTTATAATTACACATTTTAAAGATCGGTGCAAGTGTATCTCATGCTGCAATGTATGGCGTAAAATGCCCGTCACGGCGAGTGACTGTAGGGGAGCGGCGCAATTTCTGCTTTGCAGAAATACGACGTCCCGTTCGGAGAGCGACATGGTTTGTATAATCGCAAATTCATGCAGGCGAGCAAATGTGGGCGAACACTGTTCGCCCCTACAATACATTATGTGGACGTAAAAAGCCTTGCGTAGATAAATATAATCATAAACCAACAGGAGAAATCAATGACATACAAAGAGATAAGAAAAAACAAGGAAATAAAAGCATTTATAAAAAGGGCAGGGATAAATCTTACATTTCTGGGCTTTACAGACCATTCAGAGGTGCATACCACTCTTGTGGCAGACAGAGCCGCCGCAATACTTAAAGAGTTCGGCTATGATGAGCATACCATAGAGCTTGCAAAGATAGCAGGGTATATGCACGATATCGGCAACGCTGTCAATCGTACACACCATGCAGAGTATGGTGCAATACTTGCAAACGATATTCTCAAAGACACTGATATGCCATTGGAAGATAGGGTGACGATAGTTTCCTGCATTGGAAGCCATGACGAATCAACAGGGGGCGCAACAGACCCGGTGTCAGCCGCAGTGATAATAGGTGATAAAACAGACGTGCGAAGAAATCGTGTGTCAAATAAGGATAAGTCCTCTTTTGATATCCATGACAGGGTGAACTATGCGGTAACAGAAGCGAGCCTAAAGATAAATGCTGATAAAAAGGTCATATCCCTTAATTTGCAGATAGACGAAAGTATCTGCACCATGTATGACTATTTTGATATTTTCTTACAGCGTATGCTCATGTGCAGAGGTGCGGCAGGTGTTCTGGGAGCAAAGTTCAAGCTTACAGCAAACGGAAGCAAGGTGCTATAATTTAACGCACAAACTATGTAGGGGAGCGGCGCAATTTCTGCTTTGCAGAAATACGACGTCCCACTCGGGGCGATATGGTTTGGATTATCCAGAATTTGTGTAGAGCAACATTGTGCGGATAATACAAATGAGATTGCAGACGAAACGTCGAGGGGACGGGCTGTCGAGGGCGCCAGCCCCTACAGTTGCATTATATCCATAAATAACAAAAGGCTATGTGTTTTTTTCACACATAGCCTTTGTTTTATTTTACCGTCTTTTCAGTATAAGCACCATAATAGTTCACACCATTGTATTTTCTGTATGCCCTTATTCTGAATGTTTTAGTGCCTGACAGATTTTTTGCAGTGTAGCTTTTGCCTGATGTTGTGGTGAGCTTCTTCCAACTGCTTCCTGACTTCACATATATCTCATATCCTGTGGCTTTTGATACCTTGTTCCATGCAAGTGAGATGTTGCTTCCCGAACGCTTTGCCGTTTTGACAGTGACGTTTGCAGGGAGCGTGCAGGTGACCACCTGTGCAGGTTTGCTGTATTGCATAACATTGTCGCTTACATAATATGCCTTTACTCTGTATGTGTACATAGTGCCTGATGACTTGCCCGAGTTGGTGTAGTATGGATAAGCAGTGTCCCCAAGCTTTTTGTAGCTGTCTGACGTTCCTACCCACTGATAAACGCTGTAGCCAGATACTCCATTCACGCTTTCCCATGTGATAGTGTTGGAACTTGATGTGTTCACTGGTGAGGAAAGCCCCTCTGGTGTGTTTGCAGGACGAATGGTGATGTCCTTTTCAGTGTAGTCACCGTAGTAGTTTATGTAGTTATAATTTCTTATGGCTCTCACTCTGAAACGATAAGCTGTTTTCTGTGAAAGATCGCTTGCAGTGTAGCTCGTTCCCGAAATGGTGGAGAGAGTTTTCCATGTTCCGTTTGTGTACATCTCTACCTGATAGCCTGTAGCCTTTGATACCTTGTTCCAGTTGAGTGTTATGGAATCAACGTCAGTGGAGCAAAGGGAGAATGATACGTTTGCAGGAAGAGTGCAGGTGGTAAGCTCAGAGGAATATGCACCCTCGATACGCTGTCCGTCAACAGTGTTGAATGCCCTTACCTTGTATCTGTACATCGTGCCTGAGCTTTTCTTTGAGTTTGTGAACTTTGTGGACGTGGTCGTGCCTATGAGCTTGTAGCTGTCGTTAGTACCTATCCACTGATAGATCTCATAGCCTTCCGCTTTTTTGGAAGCGTTCCATGTTATGGTGTTTGATGTAGAAGTGTTTGAAGTGCTTCTTATGCCTGTTACTGTACTTGGTATGTCAGTGACCTCAGCGTTTACATATGTGTAGCCACCATTGTAGTATACGCCACTGTAATTTCTTCTCGCCTTTACCCTGAACTTATTAACGCCGTTCTGTGTGATACCATTCACCTTGTATGAAAGGCTTGAAGTTGTGCCGACCTGCTTCCATGCACCGTTCACATAATGCTCCACGATGTAGTCGGTCGCCTTTGAAACTTTGTCCCAGCTAATGGTAACAGAAGTTCCCCTTGCAGAAGCGGATATCTTTGAGATGTTCGCAGGAAGAGTGCAGGTGGTGAAAACATCAGAGTAATCGCCGTAAACACGCTTGCCAGAAGCGTCACTGTAGGCTCTCACCATGTATTTGTACATAGTGCCTGTGGACTTGTTGGAGTTTGTAAAATATGTATTCTCTGTATCCCCTATTTTTTTCTTTTTAGGGTCGCTAGGGCTTGTTCCCTGATATACCTCATATCCTGTTGCGTCAGGAGCGCCGTTCCAGGCAAATGTGTTGGAGGTGGAGGTGTTTGTCACTGAGATAAGGTCGGACACATAAAGTGGAAGCTTGCCCGAATACCATACGTTCACGTCAGTGTAGGCTGAAATGCCTGAAACAGTACCGCTTCCTGAATATTGCCACATATCCATGCGTTGGTCATAATTGGTGTTGCTTGTGTAGTGAGCCAGCCATATAGGATATTTCTTGCCAAGCCCTGCTCCGTCAATGTAGTAGTTTAGCCATGTGTAGTTTGCATAAACACCTGCGCTGTAGCCAGACTTTATGATAGTGTCGCAAAAAGCTGTGCAAAGAGCGGTCTTTTGAGCCTTGGAAAGCCCTGCACTGTCAAGTCTGCCAGTGTCATAGTCAACAGACTCAATATCGTAATAAACAGGCATTTGCAGAGAATATCCCTTTATCTTGTCAAGAACGAACTTGGCCTCTGCCTTAGCCTCGGCTGTGGTTATCGCCTGCGTGTAGAAGTATACGCCAACTTTAAGCCCTGCCTTGGTAGCTCCGTCAAGATAGGTCTTGAACTTAGGGTCTTCAACAAGCGTTCCTGCACTGCCATAGCCACGGTAGCCTACTCTTATGATAACAAATTCCACACCGCTGTTTTTGACCTTTTTCCAATCTATGTTGCCCTGATAATAGGAAACGTCAATGCCATAGACCTTTGAAACACCGCTGAATCTGTTTTGATGAGTAAGGCTGTCAGCCCCCCACAGAGCAGACATTGTCATAATGCCGTATGGATCGTTGTTTTCAAGATATTTATGATACTCAGGGTCGTCCTCAGTGACAGGCTCTAAAAGACCGTCAGCCTCTATATTGCCTGTAGCATATTCAGGCTTTGATACCTGGATATCATTTGAAAGCTCACTTGACGCAATTCTTTTCTCTGCCGCATATACCAATGGAACAGACTGAGCCATTATTGCCGCTGACAAAACCACACCAGTCAGCTTTGGAATAAATTTCATAATTTCCTCCCGTAGAATTGTAGGCAGAGTTAACATTTTTCCTGCCATTTTACACGATAATTTTTACACACCCTTTATTATAGCCCTTTTTCAGCACGTTGTCAAATTCGCATTTATACAAATAAATACAATTCAGTAATTTTAAAGTTAAATCATTACACTTATTTTGAGATTTATGTAATAATAAGTAAATAAAGATGTTCATGATACACAAGATTAGGAAAGAAATTTTGTGTATCATGATATGCCTGAAATGGCACTGCAAGGCACAGTTAATGAGAATAATCAGCATTTTAGCTGGCATAATAATGGAGAAAAAAGAAAAGGAGAGCATAAAAAATGGATATATCAAAGCGAAACGCAGTTAGGATAGTGTCTTTCACAGTGGCTGTCGTGGGTGTGCTTACGGTGAGAAATATACAACTTATGAGCAGTGAAAAAAGGGCGTTGCGTAGTGTGAGCTACACCTATTCAAGAGCCATGGGCGACCTGTGCGACGCAGTAGAGAACGTGAGCGACACTCTTGAAAAGGAGCTTTACGCAGGCTCAGGAAAAATGCACCAGTCACTTGCGGTGAAGCTTTACAGAGAAGCGTCCTCGGCAAAGGCGGCTCTGTCACAGCTTCCCATAGAAGAGCTGCAGCTTGAAAACACCTACAAATTTCTCTCACAGGTAGGAAACTACTCCATGGCAGTGAGCGAGAGGCTCATGAACGGCGAGGAGATAACAGACGAGGAGTATGAGAACATATCCTCGCTCTATGACTTTTCCAAAGAACTTTCCGAGGATATGTGGGAGCTTGAAAGCTCAGTGAACAGCGGTGAGATAGCCCTCACCCAAACAGGTTCACAGCAGAGCGACCCGCCCACAGTGACAGAGGGCTTCTCAGACTTTGAGGGAAGCTTTGAAAGCTATCCAAGCCTTATTTATGACGGCCCATTCTCAGACAATATCATGGAGCGTATCCCACGCATGACATCTGAGGCAGAGAACGTTTCACAGACCAAAGCCCTTGAACGCTGTTCCCTGGGGCTTAACATGAACTCCACAGTGTTCACAGATATCTCAGAGGTGGAGGGCAAAATGCCATGCTGGAGATTTTCAAATGAGGATAAGACGGTGGCTTGCGAGGTGACAAAGCAGGGTGGATATATCTCATATTTCCTCAAAAGCCGTATCAGCGAAAGCACAGAGCTTACAAACGAGCAGGGAGTAAAGGCAGCAGAGGATTTTCTCGATGACCTCGGCATACTGTCCATGAAAACCACCTACTATGAGAATATCGACAACGTTCTCACAGTGAATTTCGCCTACAACGACCTTGACGTGTGCTGTTATACCGATCTTATAAAGGTATCAGTAGCAATGGACGACGGAGAGATATTAGGCTTTGACGCAAAGGGCTTTTTGGTGAACCACTATGACAGAGATATCCCCGAAGCGGATATATCCCAAAGCCGAGCGAAAGAGAGCGTGTCCCCACGTCTTGAAATAGTATCCGGCAGGCTTGCACTTATCCCTACCGACGGTTTGGAGGAGAAGCTGTGTTATGAGTTCAGGTGCAGGGCAGAAAACGGCAGGAACGTGCTTGTATATATAAATGCACAGACCGCTGAGGAGGAGCAGATACTCATTCTTGTGGAAAGCAAGTCAGGAACACTGACTGTATAAAGTAGGAGGATAAAAAAATGTCAGATTTCAGAAATTCAAAGACAAAGGATAACCTTATGAGAGCCTTTGCAGGGGAAAGTCAGGCTCGAAACCGCTACACAATGGCGGAGGAAAAGGCAAGACAGCAGAAGCTTTATGTGCTTGCCGACTTGTTCAAATTCACAGCCGATCAGGAGAAAGTTCACGCAAAGATATTCTACGAGCATCTCAAAGAGCTGTCAGGAGAGAGCGTGTTTGTTGACGGCGGTTATCCTGTGGATATTTCGGAGGATATGTGTACCTTGCTTGGTATGGCAGATCATAACGAGCGTCAGGAATCAGACGACGTTTATCCTGCGTTTGCTGAGGTCGCAAGGCAGGAGGGCTATGGAAAGATAGCGCAGGACTTTACGAATATCGCCAAGATAGAGAATGTTCACGGCAAGCGTTTTGCGGCATTTGGCAAGCTTATGAAAGAGGAAAAGCTGTTCTCTTCCTCCCAGTCTGAAACGTGGGTATGCTTGAACTGCGGTTATATCGTGGAGGGCACACAAGCCCCTGAGAGGTGTCCTGTTTGCGGAGAAGCGCAGGGATATTATATCAGGCTTTCAATGGCTTCATGGGGAAGTAATTGTAACTGTAATAAATAGTGCGCTGTGCGGTGCGGCTGAAAATGCCGTGCCGCATTGTGCTTTGTAAAAATACATCGCCGCAGGCGATACCATAATTCCTCACTCCTCACTCCTCATTCCTAACTTTCCCGATTGTAGGTTTGTCAATCATATTGGACACTATTATTAAGAAA
>ULUT01037587.1_pt1 | contig 16574 bp, 10 predicted proteins | sample 1958691 | NCBI WGS metagenome assembly ULUT01 (sample SAMEA4835766, study PRJEB28245) | human gut metagenome | biome: gut microbiome; material: fecal sample | place: Denmark | collected 2008 | reverse complement strand
CAGAGCTAACCGGCAAAGAAAATACAACCGGAAATTTGCAGCAGCAGGAAGACGGACCGTCCGGATTATTTCCAGTGCGAATAATCTTTCTTAAATCAAGACCAATCTGCAATTCAGTGATAACGTAAGTCGGAGGTGATCGGGATTGGGGATCCGGTCGCTTCTGTCGGTCAGTGAGGGAAAGACTTAACAGACCGTTCCAGACGAACCGGTCTGACGACACAGAACCCGAAATCGGAATAGAAAGAAAAAATTATACCTACACCCTTACCTCCTTTAAAAGTTAAATAAGCTCTTCTTCGCAACTTCTCGAACACATTCAAGGTATAAATAACAGGTTTAATTTATAAAAAGCGTCCCAAAATTAACATTCAATGCTATGCGGGACAATACTCATGCTCCTATGGAAATGAAACATATCACTCCTGATGTTTTAATGCGTTTAAGTATTGCATTTACATCCGGTAGTAAATTTTCTCAAAGTTTGGAAAAGGCTTTGGAATTGATCGGCAAAATCAGCAATCATGATCGTATATACATCATCGAGGTTCATCACAATATGACTTATACGATCACTTATAACTGGCATGAAAAGTCATTAAAAGCCATTCCCGAAGAATTCAGGCACAACAGCCTGATATACGACCGGGAACTTGTACAACAACTTTGTACACAAAATCAGGTAATTATTCAGGAATCGGATGTGTCGGGTAATCCGGAATTAGCAGAGTTACTAAAAGCTACCGATTGCCGCCAAATGTTACTATTACCTTTATTCGAATCGGGATCACAATTTGCTTTTATCGCTTTCACCCAATGTTCGACGACTCACACCTGGACACCGGAAGAAATCAAATGCCTGCAAGATCTGTCCTCGGTTATCGCTTTACAATTGGATAATTATCAACTTATAAAACGCTTAACTGTCCACCTCAAACAAGAGAGAGCTGCCCGGTTAGAGCTGGAAATCAAACAGAATCATTTACGTCATTGGTTACAAGAGATAAGACCGGTCTGGGATCAACTTAAAAACAAAATAGAGCATCCGGAACTCCCCGAAGTGACCAGTCTGGAGCAACATTTTACAAATTTAGATAAAATTTGTTCTATTCCTTCTGTAAAATAATCCTACATGCCAATTAACAACTGTCAATATACTCTTTTAGTGATTACTTCATCCTTTCGTGATCCGGAAAAAATCCTAAAGACTCTCCGGGAAGCTGATTTTATGCTTCTTGAAGCCAGTAATCAACAGGAAGCCATTCAACGAATCCGTACCACCTCTCCGGATCTGATCCTATTGGATATCGACAAATCGGTCCGGCAAGAGAATACGATCTTACAGGATTTCAAAACCAATAAAATCACAGGCGCCATCCCGGTTTTATTCATCACTTCCATGACTAGTGAGAATCACATTCCGGAATGCCTGAATTATGACAATATCGATTTTATCACAAAACCTTTCCGTCCCCAAGAACTGGTCATCCGGGTTCAGCACCAGTTATCCCTGCTCCGGGCCGAACGGGTCATCCGCCGGCAAAACGAGAAATTGAAAAAAAGTCTGGAAGCCCGGGATAAACTGTATTCCATCATCGCTCATGACCTGAGAGCCCCTATCGGCACCATTAAAATGATCAATTCCTCCATCGAGGCACAAAAGGTTAAAATCAAAGATCCTCAAATTTCAAAGTTATTCGAGATGATCAATGAAACGACAGAGGAAGCTTTTAATCTGCTGGAAAATCTCTTGCGCTGGACCCGGAACCAAAATGGTAAAACGAAAATTTATGCTACTCTTTTCAACCTCACACCTGTAGCCAGACAAGTCGTCTCACTATTCAGTGCAATAGCCAATGCAAAAGAAATCGAGCTGATCAACCGTATTGAAGGGAAGTTCGATATTTTCGCCGACGAAGACATGATAAAAACCGTATTACGCAATCTGATTTCCAATGCCATCAAATTTACCTATACAGGGGGACAAGTCGAACTATCTCTTGCAGACTCGGGTGATTACTGGACAATATATGTCAAAGACAACGGGAAAGGCATACCCAAAGATCTTCAGACCCATTTATTGAAATCCGATGAATACATCACCACCTACGGTACTCACAATGAAAAAGGAAGTGGATTAGGCCTGATTTTATGCCGTGATTTTATCCGCATGAACAAGGGGAAACTCCATTTCTGTTCCCAAGAGGGAATAGGAACCACTTTCTATTTCACTATTCCCAAAGCCTCTTCTTCTGCAAAAGCCGCAAGCCGTTGATACATTTTCAACGCCCCCCATGCATCGGTAGCGGCATAGCGAATCTGGGCTTCAGTCAATGCCGGAGCTTCCCAGTTGGAAGTGCGCTGACGTTTAGAAATCTTCACCCCGAAGATAATAGCCATCAATTTTGAAAAAGATTTATCTTCAATTCCAAAATATCCGGCATATTCCTGCAGATCCACAAAGGAGGCAGGTGTAAAATCGGCCAACTTACGCAAATTCCGGTTATCGTCGCGGATACCGACACCGATCTTTATAATCCGGGGACTAGCCAGAAGCCGAACCAAAGCCGGCTGGAAACCGCATTTATTCAACCGGAACAGAAAAACCCGTTCCGGGACAGCCAGTTGCAATAAGCTCACTTTATAAATTTCACCTTTCCGAAAAGAGGGACGGGTCTCCGTATCGAATCCCAGACAAGTATGTTTACTTAAAAAATCAGCCGCCTCCCCGACCTGCCTTTCCTCTTCTATTACCTTCACTTCTCCCGTAAACACGTAAGGAGGTAACAGATCTATTTCTTTCCGATCTATGGTCTTTTTTAAATCAGTCAACATTTTCTCAAACTTAATCGTCCTCATCTTTTATTTGATAGACAGCATGATGTACCGCCCTCAACACTCCGGCACAAGCTTTTCCCCAATACAATTCAAAACTATTATTCAATTGCCATAAAGCCTCTCCGATCACTTCCGGTATCCCACAGCGGAAAGAAGAAATAAAATTCTTCAGGTCCTGGTATATATCACAAGTTTTCTCTGCTATCGAATGTACGACAGGAACTTCACTAAACTGCATATTATCATCGAAAACTTCCAGGTATTCATCGTGTTCTCCCAACAGTTGATGAAGCTGTCCATATAAATAATTATAATCGTCTTCGGTGACGATATCTTCGATCAATCCACTATCTCCGCTATCACTCTCCGGCAGCAAGGAGCCCTTCAAATAGATCAAAGGAATAAACTTCTGCAAACGCTGGATAAAATCCCTGCGCTGCATCTGAGGTGCCGTCTCCACAAAATCACAAAATTCCTTGGCTACTGCAACAAACTCGATGACTTCTTTGCTATATCCAACATGTTGAAAATCTTCCATAAACTACTTTCTTTTATTTTACAAAGGTAGCATTTTACCTCCTATCCCGGTATACTTACGGGAAATAAAAATGACATTCCAGGTCCCTCCCAGAATGTCATTCTTTGCGGAAAGACGGGGATTCGAACCCCGGAATCCCTTTAGAGGATTACACGCTTTCCAGGCGTGCCAGTTCAGCCACTCCTGCATCTTTCCTTACTTTGGCGGGGCAAAGATAGGATAAAAAGTAAAAAGTAAAAAGTAAAAGATAAAATAAATTTTAGAAAGGGTATCCGATCGCAAGATTCAGTACCAGACCTTTCCAGAAACTGCCGTCGATATTATAATATCCGGACTTGCCTGTACTATAAGGAGCATGTATAGGTATTCCCAAATCGGCACGGACCACGATATAGGAAAAATCGTAACGTAGTCCGAATCCGGTCCCCAAAGCAATTTCTTTCAATAATCCTTTGATTCTGAATTCTCCTCCGGGACGCTGGGTTTCATTGTTCAACAACCAGACATTCCCGGCATCCATAAACAAAGCCCCTTTAAACCGTTCGTATATTTTGAAACGATACTCGACATTCCCTTCCAGTTTGATATCTCCGGTCTGATCGAGATAAGAATAGGTCGATTCCCTGGGATGGTAACTTCCGGGCCCGATCGAACGGATATGAAAAGCCCGGATACTATTCGAGCCGCCGATATAAAATTGCTCACTGTAAGGCATTACTTTCGAATTACCGTAAGCATAACCGATCCCTCCCATAATCCGCATGGCCAATTGATTATTATTATCCACAGTCTTATAACCGATTAATTCAGAAGTAAGCTTCAAAAATTGAGAATAACGATTATTGAGAATTTGTTTGCCCTCCCCCTGATGATTCCCGCAGATATACTGCAGGCCCGCTATAATATTACCGGCCTGAGTGACCGAAGTCTGCCAGAACAACCGGTTGGGATTACGATAAGTCGCAGCCCGGTCGTACGTATAGGTATAAGACATCGACGGAATAAACTGATTCTTAAAACTCTGCGCCACTGCGGGATTTTTATTTACAACAGAATCGAAGGCATGAGAAGTACGCAACAGATAGGTATAATTGAGTTTAAAAGGTACGACGGAATGATAATTCCGGGTAGAAGAATTAAAATCATAGGTCGCACTTCCCCAAAACGAGATCATCCTAAAAAAATTATGTCGGTTGAGCAAATCCGTACCGATCTGAAAATGGGTCTGTTCTCTCCTATCCCGTTTCGTTTTCATCAGTTTGGGAACCAATAACCGGGGCACGGACAAATTAAAATTCAACCCCAGCTCATAAGAATTGATCAAGCCCGAATTGCCTGTCGATTTTTTATTTCCTCCGATTTGCCATTCGTAGGATCCTGTCAACCGGACACTGAAATTCTCTGCCCGGCGGAACATATTCCGGTTAGTAATCCCTAATGTCAATCCCGGACCGAGCAGATTATTCGACTTGGAAGACATATCCACCTCCACTTCCGTTTCAATGGGCAGGGCAAAATCGCCGTTGATTTGCATATCCAGCAAGCGATCCTGAACCGTATCGGGCACGGTAATCGTCATATTGGCGAACTTAAATACGCCCAACTGTACAAATCCGGCTTGTGTACGACTCTGTCGCATAGCCGAATAAGTTTGTCCGGGTCGCGTCTTCACCGCCCGGGTGATCACATTCGGTTTCAGCCGTAGCGGAGGCTCATAAATGATTTTCACCTGATCCGCCTGTATCGTGTCTTGCCCGCCGGTCGTTTCATTTCCCGACAGCATCACTTTCACCTCACCGATTTTATAAGGATGAAAAGCATTTTGCGGAATTCCCTGCTTCAATCCGATTCGTACGTCGGCCATTTTTCCACCTTGAGTGGTATCGACTAAAAATTCGATATAATCGGGTTGGAAGAAATAATAACCGTGATTTCTCAACCGATCGGACATGCGTTGCCGCTCCTGATTGAGGACATTCACATCGTATTGCCTTCCCGGTTTCAGTTCGGAGAACCGCATATACGAGCGCACGATACTATCCATCGGAGGATTCCATCCCCACAACTGTACATTACCGTAATGAAAAGGCTGAGGCAAATCGACCCAATAGCTGATGCGGGCTTTTTTAGGATTCCGTTTATGCGGAATAATCTCGTAGCGGGAAGTCGTCCCATAAAAACCGAAGTCTTTCATGGCATTATCCACCATTTTCAACCGTAATTCGGGCTGTACATCTGAAATCAACACCGGTTTCTTAGCCAATTTACGATATAACCACCATTTAAAACCTTTCTCTTTTTTTATATTCCAATTATATACCCACAGCCCGATCGGGAAAGGCGAACGGACATAAGGAGAATACAGCGGATTATTGGGTTTCACAGACAGCGGACCGGAAGCGGCTGAATTTTGTGTACTGTTGAGTTTCACTTTCTGAGGGGCCTCGATCTTCATTTTTTTTACTCCGACATACAATACTTCATCTTCTGTCAGTTTTTTAGTCGTCGAACAAGAAAAAAGAAGGAAAAGGAAAAAGATTAAAGGTAAAAAGTAAGAAGAAGAAAAGGTCAGGGTACTACAAATAGGACAAAAGTGACTGAACCGACTTTTGTCAGACTTCCGGGCATACTTTCTGATGAATTCGACTACTTTCATTTCTGATTCTCCGTTTTTGTTTCTCTTTCCGATTTTCGGTTATTTTTAAAGAGATCTTTAAATTTACGGAAATTTTTCCGCCAAACAATACCGACACCCGTTTGAGTGACTTCGCCGTCCAGTACACTCTCATAGTTGGAATGCCGGAACACTTTCAAAAATAGATTTCTCTTCTTCGTAATCACGTATTCTATAGAAATATCGTCGACGAGATTATCTTCTATGTTATTACTCTGATTTTCATTATTATCTGTAGAAATCCGTCCACCGATCTTCACCCGAATCCGATCATTAAAAAATTGTTTGGAGAACTGATACGTATAATCGGTACGGGTTGTATTTTCATCGGTATTATACGAATCGACGCCAAAAGTAAAACCGGTCTTCCGGGTATACTTATTCAATTCATTTTCTACCAGGCTATATAAAGCATTGTTGGCCATACTTCCTCCGCTTCCCGACTTAGCAGCCCCAGGAGCGGTATAAGTATTATAGATCAATAGATTCAACGCTTGACGGGTACGTTCTTCCTGAGAAAAAGTCGCCAACTGATTCTGTACCACCATATCGTTGGGAGCTGACAGGTCAAAAGAGATATCCGGTCGGGTCAATGTATTCTGTATCCGGATGATAGCCTCGAAAGTAACCAGTCGATTCTGTTCTCCGTCGACAACCGTAGCTTTCACCTGTTCGGAAGCGGATATACTCAACATCGGATTCATCACATTTCCTGTCCATTCCACATAGCTGCCACTGCGAATATTAAATTCTTTTTTACCTGCAATGGGAATATTATAAACCACGGTTCCTCCGGATAAAATATATTTCCCCGACAAGGTAAGTCCGTTTTCAGGACTCATGGCCAGAACCAGATTACCCCCACCCTGGATGACGATATTATTACTTCCATCATCCGATAATTCGACGTTTACTGTCACCTGATCTCCGATCTCGATCAACATTTTTAAAGCAAAGCTACTGGTGTTTACCCGGTTAGTCAGATCGTCACGCTCATTCAAGGTGGTATCCCTGAACGATACGAAACGGACCAAATCGGCACTACGGTCCACAAGTTCGGGTCCGGAACTACGCAAAGTATAGGTAATATTGGTCCGGTTGAGCAAATTGATATTTCCGGAAACGCTTAAATTCGAAAAGGCCCCGGCCAAACGGGAATCCAGATTGATATAAGCCTTCCCATAGATCAGCGAAGTCGGATTTTTCTTTACATTCACGACCTCGAAATTACCGGCTTTTACAGATATATCCATATTCATCCGGTCGAACGGAGTCAGGGTAATCGCTCCGTTCAGCACCATATCACTTTTGTTAGGAGCAATAAACCGATATTGCCGAAATAAAATCTTCCCGTTGTCTACAATCAGGCGGGTGGTATCCAATCCGAATGTGGTACCCAACATCACCACATCGGCTTTTCCATTACGAAAGCCCAATCCACCGTTCAAATCCGGCCGATCTACCGTTCCACGAAACTGTAATGCGCCGGTCAACTCGCCCTCCAGTTTCATCAGATCTTTCGGAACAAAAGCGTTGACCATATACAAAGGTAAAGAAGGTATATCTACGTCCAGCATGACCTCCCGGTTGGTCTCGGATGTAGCGAAAGTCCCCTGCACTACCGCCCGGCGGATGCTGTCGATTTTCAACTCGAAATCTACGGCATGATCGGTTAAATGATCCTTTCCTGCATACTGCAGATCCAAATCGAGGGTACCCATCCGCTGTTCTTCATAAAACAGATTATTCACTCCGATATTTCCCTCGGCACCGAAGGTTTTACGATCGGTATACAACAATAAATCCGTATGCAGGATACCGCTCAGATCGGGTAAGAACGGTGATATTTCGGTCAATTTTTTCAGGTCTATACCGGTAATCTCCACCTGTAACCGATCCGTCCTTTCTCCTTCATCAGGCAGAGACTGCAAACTCACCAATTTATTCTGGTAGGCCATCCGGAGATTGGCATCGATCTTCCAATCTTTATAAACCGTTACTTTATTATCGGCATTGACAATCCACCGGCTATACCCCAGAATAGGAGTCATCGGGAAAAAGCTCACCGTAAAAGCACTGTCCAGCATCACCAGATTGATACCCATATCGAATCCGACTCGTTGCCGGGCATCTTTTTGTTTCAGTTCGATCCGGAATTGATTCCCCTGCATTTTTCCGGTCAGGTTGATATTGAACAGTCCCTTCCAGGCCTGGTCGGAACTACCGGCTCCCAATGCATACACCAGACTCTTGCCGGTCTGCCAGATACCCATCTGTACCGAATCGAGACGTACCGTCCCAAAATAGGGAGCCGTAGCCGTGATCCCCATCCGGATACCTGACCGCTGACGGGAAACGATATCCAGAGAAAGCCGACGAAATCCCATATTCCTGGCCTTCAAAAATTTAGCGATCGCATTATTTTGATCACCTTTCAAGTGCATACTAAAAACAGGCAACTCCGCTTTGATCTGTTCCATATCGATATCTTTACCGGCGATCTGCTTCCCGACAATCCCTGCAATTTTCCCAGCACTCTCCCCAAAACCGGCCAAAGAAGTATCGGCCCGGAAAGTTAACTGTAAATCACCGGTCTTTACATCCAGTGTCGTCTTCTTCAGATCGCTGGCCATATCGATATCCAGGCTTCCCAAGGTATAAGTCTTCCTGCTATCTGCCATGCTCAGGCTATCGAAGCGGGCTTTTAAAGCATAAGCGGAATGTTCCCCGATAAAACCTTGCAAATCTACTTTCAGCCCCATAGTCAAAGATTCCTGCATCAAATGCAGGGCCTGCAGATCCACCTTGCCGATATAACCACCCAAACCGACCTGATACTGTTGTTGCAGCGAATCTCCCCGGAAAACCAAATCCAAAGGAGCATCGGGATCTTTACTAACCATAGTCCCCCGTAAATGCGTCTTATCCAAGGTAGCCTGTAAAGTAATATCTTTATATTCGTGCTCTTTATAAAACAACTGACGGATTCCGGCATTTACCGAGGTCTTTGCCTGAGGCCACGAAAAATACCGGCCTTCCAACCGGAAATTGGCCGAGGCGCTTCCTAACGAATCGACAGTCAAAAAGCGATCGAGTGGGAAACGGCTCAGGGTCAATTCGCCGTTATATGTCTCCCGGTTCAAATCATAACTCCCGTCGAGGGTCATACAACCAGCATCGGAACACAAGCGCACCAAAGCCTCCAAAGCTCCCTGATTAGCCTTCAGATTCGCCGACCAGGATACATCGGCCGGGATCTTCACGATTCCTTCTTTTAAGAAAACATTAGCAAAGGTAGCGTCCGGCATCTCCGCCCGCAAATCGATCACCCCACTTATTTTTTTCAGGTCCCGGTAGGATTGCAGTTGTCCTTTTCCAGTCAACCGGAATTTTCCGGTCATACCGGCATCCAGGCGGTCGAACCGGACTCTGTTTTCATCTATACTGAAAGTCGTATTCAAATCTACCTGACTATGTTTTAAGTCCTGAGGGATTCCGTCATAAAAGGGAGTAAGATCGGCCAGCCCAACCCTGGCATTCAGCTGAACGATCAAGGGTACCCGTTTCATCAGATTATTCATCGAAGTATCGGCCCGGGCTGTCAACTCGATCTTGCTATGAGCGGTGCGGATAAATGCCCCCCTCAATGCTGTCCGGGCCGAATCGAGATCCACCTGTGCCTGCATCTGTTGCAGCTGTATTCCGTTTTGCTGTACAGCCCTCAGATCTACCAGGTTTCCCCGCACAACCGTTCCCCGGTTATATACACTGTCGATTTGTACGGCAATACCGGACAGCACCAAATCGGTTTGCCCGGCATCGGCAGTCTTCATGCTAAAGGCACTGTTTTCCAATTGTAATCTCCCTGCACGTATCAGCCAAGGCTGGCTACCGGACGGTTCGGTGACCGGTGTCCCGGACGATTGTTCCGTTCCCATCTGCATGTCACACCAAGCCCCTCCGACAGCGACAGCATCTATTTCGACGGATTGCTCCCCCAACAAAACTTTTCCGCCAGTCAGCGAACCGTCCTTTATTCCGGCCCCCAGGTAAGGCAACCCCTCGGTATACATGCGATAACCGACGTCCCGGATCTTTATCTGCCTGACTTCGATCCCCCAATCCAAAGGATTACTCTGCACTGTATCTTCCACTGTTCCGGCTCCGGATTTCAAAAAAACATCCCCTTCTTCCAGGCTAATCTCAGCGACTATCAATTTTTTCCGTTCCAAATCGATCCGTCCCTCCTGCACCCCCAAATTCCCGACAGCCACCTTCAGTTGCATACCGGTAGTATCGCCGGCTAATCCTAACTTCACCTGTCTCAGACCTAACTGTTCGATACCGAGTTCTTTACGAAATATCCGATCGATATTCACCCTAAGCCGGATCGCCTCTGCAGCAACCAGGGTATCTCCGGCAGTTTTCCCGGCATACACATCGTCCAAAACCAGATCAAAAGGAAAACCCAAACGGAAATGCCCGATCCGGACTTCCAAGTCGTAATGCGAAGCAGCATAACGTTCGGCTTTGCGCAAAAGGAAATCTTGTACAGGAGGTAAATAAAGCAAAAACACGATAAGCAGTAGCAACCCTAAAATTGCTAAAATCGTTCTGCCCAGATATTTAAAAAATCTTTTCATGCTTAAGCTTTATTCTTCGCAATTACCATTATCCAGATCGTAAAAAAGCGCTGCAAGGCCTGCCTCCTGCTATTCCGTAAAGTCTTTAATTAACGAAAAAAGATCCTTACGGGTTGCACGAACCGATCAACATTGTTTCGGCTTCGGCAATCGCCTGAGGAGTCCCTAAATCTAAAAAACGTCCTTCGTAAAAATACATCAGTATCGGGTGAAGCCTGGCCTGTGACAGATATTCGTCTATAATCGAAAAGCCCCCTTTTCCTGACATACGTTCTAAAAATTCCGGGCTCACCACCTGCACTCCACAGAAAGCATAGTTCCGGGAATCCCAAAATTCTTCATCTACCGGTTTTTGTTCCCCTGTGGCCTTATTTTCCCATCCTTTCAGCATCCCTTCACGATTAAATCTCAATCCTCTGCCTTTCCCGCCGGTCCGGGTAACCAAGGTTGCATCTCCCTTATTTTGCCGATGAAAGCGGAGCAAGGCAGGTATATCGATATCTGAAAATATATCTACATTATGAATAAGCACCGATTCACCCGGACTGAACAACTCCCTGGCTTTCAGAAGTCCGCCCCCGGTATCGAGTAATTTCTCCCGTTCATCGGAAATCACGATATCCCAATCGAAAAAATGTCGTTCGCACAGAAAAGCTTCTATCTGATCGGCATAGTGATGCACGTTCACCACAATACGCTGTACATCCGCCGCTATCATTTTCCGTATGACATATTCAAGCAAAGGCTTACCGGCTACTTCCACCAATGCTTTGGGCCGATCGTTCGTCAAAGGCTGCAAACGGGTACCCAATCCCGCTGCAAATATCATTCCGTTCATCTAAATATTTATCATCTTATTTTTAATTGCATACATGACAAGCGCTGCAGTATTCCGGCATCCGGTCTTACTCAACAGATTCGCCCGATGTTTATCCACTGTCCGCTTACTGATAAAAAGTTTATCTGCAATTTCCTGGTTGGAAAGTCCCAGGCATACATGATACAAAATCTCGAGTTCTCTCTCGGATATTTCATTATCAGGGGTTTCAGGTTCCGGTTTATGTTGCCCGCCATCACGCATATTATTGAGAATATTCACCAGCAACTCCTCGGAAAAGTAATTCTCACCGGCGGCGACAGCCCGGATTGCCGCAATCACTTTTTCTATACCGGAATTTTTGAGAACGAACCCCTTTACTCCGACATCGACCATTTTATAGTAATACTGTTCATCCCCGTACATAGACAACACGATCACCTTCAAATCCGGCCTGATCCGCAGAGCCTGTTCCGTAGCTTCTATCCCGTTCATCTCGGGCATTTCTATATCCATCAACACCAGGTCACAATCTACAAAGGAGAGGTTTTCAATAAAGTCGCGTCCATTGGAAGCTTCGTAAATATGGTGTACGAAATCCTGGGTAGACAAAAGCAATTTCAATCCTTCCCTGAATAACTTATGATCGTCAACAATATAGATTCTTAATTTTTTCAAATTCTTTGTGTCCATGAATCGATAAACATTTACATCCGTAACTGATAAACAAAGATAAAAATAAAGTCAGAAAGTCAAAAGACTTTAATAAAAGCGTTGGCCCGCATCCCTTTTCCATGCTCGCTGACAATCTCGATATCCCCGTTACCGGATTGCAGCCGGTAACGCATGTTATCCAATCCCATACCGGTATGTCCGGAAATACGGTTTACATCGAATCCGATACCGTTGTCGGTATATTCTAAATATAATATTCCTTCTTCGAGTTGTAAATCGATCGTCACTTTCGAGGCTGCAGCATGCCGCAATGTGTTGTTGATCAACTCGCAGATAACACGGTAGACCACCACTTCGATATTGTAATTGAAACGTTGATTTTCGAGATTAGTAGTAAAATACACCTTAAAATTATCGGCTTGCCGCATCCGTTTTATGAATGCCTCTACCGCATCTTTTAAGCCAAAATTGTTGAGGATATGCGGGCTGATATTGGCCGAGATGTCCCTGACCCCGCTAATCGCTTCATCCACAGCCTGCCGCAGATTCTGCTTTATCTTTTCGTTGACTTCACTTTCTTTATTGGTATCCAACCCCGAGACCAGCATTTTGATCACACTCAGCAAAGGTCCCAGCCCATCGTGCAGCTCTTTCGCAAAACGCTGCCGTTCTTGCTCTTCCGTGCGGATAACCGCTGCCAGTACCCGTTTCTCTGATTCGCGCCGGATCTCATCCACTCTTCGCATAAATTGAAAAATTTTCCGGATATAAAATACTCCGATCAGGAGGACCAAAGCAATGATAAAAGCCAGAACCTTCTGTACAATAGCCAATTCATCTTCCATTTCGGGATAAATCGTAGGCCATAAATCGAAGACCCTCGACACCACCATCAACAAAAATCCGATGGAAATCAGAATCCAGGAAGCATTGAATTTTGTCCGCTTAAACAAGCTAATGGCAATAACGGCAGCAGCAACCTGTAAAAAAAGCGAAACATAAACGAGAATAGTGGACAACATAGTAAGCTCATTAAAATTAAAACGGATATCCGATAGCTATATTAAATACAGATTTATTAAAACCTCCATTACGATTCAACAACACAAAACGTTGCCCTTCGGCCTGCATCGGATCATGTAATTTCAAACCAAGATCAAAACGCAACAGAAAGAAATTGACATCCAACCGAAGTCCGGCCCCTGTTCCGACAGCGATTTGTTTATAAAATCCGGAGGACAACTTCGTACCCTGACGATTCTCATACCGATTGATATTCCAGATATTCCCGGCATCGATGAATAAAGCCCCTTCTAATAACCAGAATAATTTAAACCGATATTCCACATTGGCTTCCAACTTAAAGTCTCCTACATTATTCGGATATTTATCCGGCGGAGCATAAGATCCCGGTCCCAAAGTTCTCGCCTGCCAGGCCCGGATATCGTTGGCACCTCCGCAATAATAAGCCTCTTCAAAAGGCAAAGCCTTCATGTTACCGTAGGGATAACCACAACCCAGAAACAGCCGGTAGACGACCGAATTGGCTTTATTCAGGTAATGGTTGAACCGATATTCACCGTCGGCTTTGATAAATTGGGCATACCGGACACCCAGAATTTTATAAAAACGTTCTTCCTCGGAACCGGATTTTCTGGCCCCTAAAAGTTTATCCATAGCCAAAAGAAAATTCCCGGAAGTCTCCAGATTACCCCGGAAATAATTAAAACTTTGTGCAGAATTGACCACCTGGTCGGTAAACACAGCCGAAAAATTCGCCGACAGAATCATATGGTTGGTATAGGCACTTTTGATATATTCATTTTTCAATTCACTGATAAAACTCGAATCGACACTCGGCATCAGCACATAATTCAGATCGATGAGATCGAAATTATACCGCCATTTATTATCTGCCCGCCGCCAAAGGTAACCGAACTTAGCACTAGCTACACGGCGTTTGTAAAACTGTGTATTTTCCTGACTGAAGGAGAGAGAGATCGAAGTTTTAGGAGCAAAATTACGGCGGAATTCATCCATACGAAAAACCGGCATCCAAAATTGAGGTGTCACTAACTTCAATTCCGTACCGACTTCGGTGGTACTGAAAATTTCATTTTCCTTCAATTTCTCTTTTTTTAAAGCCCCCCATACACTCAAGGTCAGATTCTCCCCTCCATGAAACAAATTGCGATGATTATAAGCAAAGTTACCTCCGACCCCGATATTCCCGGAATTGTTGGTCCCTTCGAGAAAGACATTATAAGACTGCCGTTTGAGCGGAGTAAGCTGCACTTCACAAAACAACACCGGCTCACCGTCTTCCTTTTGCTCTTCCCGGAAAATAATATTGATAAATTTAAACAGATTCAAGGCTTGCAGGCGGGAATAGGAATCAGCCACTTTACGGACATCATAAAATTCTCCTTCCTTGAACTGGATCGTTTCCTGGATCACCTTCGGCTTAATCTTCATATGGCCACGATAAACAATCCCATATTCACCGTAACGGGTATGCCGGTAAAGCGAATCGAATCCATTGGCCATCAGCAGGGGATCATAATCCAAATTTACCTGAATGTGCTTTATTTTATATTTGCGGTAAGCCATACTGTCGGACACACTGTTGACGATGCTCAGCAAAAGATGAGCCTGTTCCGGATTACCGCTCCGCGAGGTATCGGCATAATAATGAATAAAATTCTTTGAAAAATTATAATACCCGTTTTGCCGGAGCATATGAATGATCCGTTCCCGTTCATCTTCCAATATCTCTATATCCATCGGCATTTCCTGATGCAACAAAGTGTGATTGGTGTCCCGCAAAACCAATTGTACTAACGGAAAGCTTTCGGGTAATCCTCCGGCCCGGAAACTACTGTCTTCCCGGAAAGTAAAATCTTTTACCCGAGTCAGCGGACCGGGATAAATCCGGTACACAACATGGGCCTTTTTCTTTTTAAACCAAACGGAATCCGTCACCTCAGCTTTATAAAAACCTTTATTGTTCAGGTACAATTTCAACTGGGTCACACTTCTGTCGGTCAGGAAAGGACTATAAATCACAGGAGCTTCACCGATGGAACGCAACCATTTGTTAAAGCGCTTATTCTCATTCTTCCCACTCAGGTTATAAAGTCCCAGATGAAAACGAGCCACTCCCAATATCCGCGTATTAGGACGTTGCCGCACCGTTTTTTTCAATTCAGAAAAATTCACCCCTTTCTCTTCTACCCTCACTTTCACCTTATTCAACAGATATTCATCTTTCCCCACATAACGGGTAGGCGAACACGATACCATGACCAGCATAAAGCCCGTCAATAACAAAATTCCCCCTCGCTTTTTCAGTAAGCTGATGAACGGTTGGCTGATAAAATATTCCGAAACAATCTTATATGGAACCCACTTCTCCAAATCTCAAAAAATGTTACTACTTTTGCACAGCTTCTGAATTGCTCTTTATTCAGGATTAAAACCACGCTAAAACCGATGTAGAGGCACAAACCATGTTAAGCAAACAGGTAACAAAAATAGTCCAAAACCTTGAAAAAAAGAAATTCAGGGAAAAATATAATCTCTTTAAAATCGAAGGGGAAAAACTGGTCGGAGAACTGTTGCATTCTCCCCTGAAAATCCATTCCCTGATCGCTTTCCCGTCTTGGCTCGAACAAAACAAAAAAGCGTTGTCAAACGTAAATATCATTGAAGCCGATGAACGGGAAATGCATGGGATATCCAACTTCCAATCTTTACCCGAAGTCATCGCACTGGCCGAAATACCTGTCCATATCTATCGGAAGGAAGAGGTTCTCGATTCTTTATCCTTGGTATTGAACGGGATACAAGATCCGGGTAATTTGGGTACCATCCTCCGGGTGGCAGACTGGTTCGGAATCGGAAACATATTCTGTGATGCCGATTGTGCCGGTGTTTATAATCCCAAATGTGTACAAGCCAGCATGGGGGCCATCTTCAGGGTCAAGACGTTCTATACGGATCTCCCTGTTTTATTGAGCGAACTGAAGCAAGAAGGCCTTCCTGTCTTTGGCACGTTTTTAGATGGGAAAAATATTTATACGACAGCATTAAGTACCCGGGGCCTGATCGTCATGGGGAACGAAGGAAAAGGAATTTCAGCAGAAATAGAAGCGCTGACCGGACAGAAACTAACGATTCCGAGTTTCGCCCGGAATAGCGAATCGACCGAATCGCTGAACGTCGGAGTAGCTACCGGTATTATTCTGTCGGAATTCAAGAGAAGGATGTAATCAGCAATTTAAAATAAAACGAAATGAAAAAGATTTTTACGTTATTATGCATCTGTTGCCTGGGTTTCGGAGCGATGGCCCAATTACCGATCAATCTGGGTGTTCACGGCGGGATTTC
>ULUT01043505.1_pt1 | contig 16716 bp, 11 predicted proteins | sample 1958691 | NCBI WGS metagenome assembly ULUT01 (sample SAMEA4835766, study PRJEB28245) | human gut metagenome | biome: gut microbiome; material: fecal sample | place: Denmark | collected 2008 | reverse complement strand
CCGCCGTTCGTTCCCAAATACTTAATCGCCGCCTGACTGGCCGCAGGCCCCACGGCGATCGTCTGTGCGTCGCCCGCCAAGGTCGTCACCGTCGGATAGTCACCGTACGTCTGAACGACGCCCTGCGTCACGAAAAAAACGGCCAAAAGAAACGCCAGCGGCAGCAGCAGCCACAGCGCAATATGCGTGAGATCGACCCAGAAATTGCCGACGCGATCCGTGAGTTTCTGCGAAAACCCGCGCATCACCACAAACGACGCCGCAATGCCGGTAGCCGCGGCCGAGAATCCCGCAACCGCCAAACCCACGGTCTGCGTAAAGTAGGAGAGCGTCGTTTCCCCGGCATAGTTCTGCCAGTCGGTGCCGGTAATAAAGGCGACTGCGATATTGAAAGCCGCCAACGGGGGAACACCTTCCATCCCCCGGGGATTCAAAGGAAGCAGCCCCTGACAGCGCAGGAGGAGGTAGAGCACCACGACGCCCACAGCATTAAAGAAAAAGAGCGAAACGGTGTACTGCGCCCAGGTCTGCGGCAGAGGCGCGACGCCGAGTCCCTTTAACACCCACCGATCCACCCCCGCCGCCCACAAAGGAGCGCGGCCTGCCGCCAAAGGCGCCATCCAAAGCCCCATGGGTTTGGTGAGCAGAAAAAGCACGACGGAAAAAATCGCCAGGGCCAATCAAGAAGCCGTCATCGTACCCGCCTAAGCCGTCCACATCTGATAAAAAAGCCAACCGGCCACCACCCCGGTGCCCAAGAGAAACCACAGGTCGTCCACGTTAATTCCCCTCGGCTTCCATGCGGGCGATCAGGCGGCGGCACGCCGGAATCAGGAGTCCCGGCACCGCGAAAAGCGCCACCAACAGTAAAAGGGCGAGCCCGTCGCCCGCCCAACCGGAAAAATCCAACGCCGACATCGGGATCAATAGAGGAAAGCGCCCGAAGAGAGCGGCGCCGCAAACCGCAAAACGAGGTTTGCGACAATAAAGAGCACCACGGGCGACAAGTCAAAGCCGCCGATACGCGGCATAAAGCGGCGGATCGGGCGCAGGAACGGATCAATCAGCGTTCCCAAGAGACGGTAGACGGGCGACATCTGGCCTCGGGTGAAACTTAAGAAGCAGTAGATGATCGTGCCCCAAATCAAAAGGTCGACGGCCCAGCGGATGATGAGCGCCACGGGCATCAGGAAAAAGCCCGTGACCGTCGCCGGCAGTCCCGCCGCTTCCCGCAAAAGGAGCGTATAGACCACCGCCGTCAGCAGCGTCGCCGCCAAAGACGTCCAGTCCCAGTTACCGCGGGGCTTGACGGCGTAGCCGATGGGGTTACAGAGCCAGTCCGTAATCGTCCACACGAAGCGTACGATCGGATCCCGGGGACTGATCGCCATCGTCCACAGGTAGGCGCGCAGAATCAGAAGGCTCCCGAAAAAGCCGAAAGCGATGGACAGCAACGTAAACAAGATTCCCATGATGCGGTATCCCGTTGAAATGATTTAATTTCCTACGGCTTTACGGCCGTACTTATCGTTTAATAACCGTGAGTTTAGCGGTTATCCCGTCTTCACGATACCTCGCTCACAATTTCGCCCGCGATTTTTCCAGAATCCGAAAGAAAATCCCTGCCGTTTACCGGAGATGCCGTATTCTCTTTTATGTTTCAAAAATTTCAAAAAAACATCCGCAAAATTCAGACGTTCGTCCTCTCCGGCCACATCATGATCACCCGGCGCGAAAAGCCTTCACTCATTATCCTCAAGCCCGACGACTACCGGCGACTTACCCGAAAGGGACTCACCCATTCCGAACGCCTCTCCCTGCCGGCCGAAGACTATGCTGACGATTTTGAACTGTCGAAGCTGAGTGCATTCCCCTCAATCGAACCAACAACAGTCACCTCACGGGATACAGCAATCCCCCCATTGTCGCTTTATTTTTGACAAAACCGAAAGGCTTTTCTGCAGTTAACCCACCTGAGGCGCTAAACTTCGCGGTTTGCAGTGATTTAGAAAGTTGCGGAGACTTTTCTCCCGGCTTTCCTCAAGTTTTAGATTAGAAAGACGGAGTACTCAAATGCGTACCGTTTACAGTGGCTTGGTTGATGAGAAGTACATCGGCCAGACCGTCACCCTCTATGGGTGGGCTCACCGTCGCCGTGACCACGGCGGCGTGATCTTCATCGACCTCCGCGACCGCGAAGGTCTGGTTCAGGTGGTGTGCGACCCCGACAATCCGCAGGTGTTCGCCACGGCCGACAAGGTGCGCAACGAATACTGCCTCAAGGTAGTGGGTCTCGTGCGCGCCCGTCCGGAAGGCACCAAGAACGAAGCCCTCATTTCGGGCGGTGTCGAAGTGCTCTGCCGCGAGCTGACGATTCTCAACCCCTCCAAGCAGATTCCCTTCCAGTTGGACGACGACACGGTGAGCGAATCCGCGCGTCTCACGTACCGCGTGCTCGATCTTCGCCGCGAATACATGCAGAAGAACCTCAAACTGCGCTTTAAGGTCACGCAGGCCGTGCGTCACTTCCTGGACGATCACGGCTTCATCGACATCGAAACGCCGGTTCTCACCAAGTCCACCCCGGAAGGCGCCCGCGACTACCTCGTACCGAGCCGCGTGCAGGACGGTCACTTCTTCGCGCTGCCGCAGTCGCCGCAGCTCTTTAAGCAGCTTTTGATGGTGGCTGGCTTTGACCGTTACTATCAGATCGTGAAGTGCTTCCGCGACGAAGACCTCCGTGCCGACCGTCAGCCCGAATTCACGCAGATCGATATCGAAACGAGCTTCCTCACCGAACTCGAAATCCGCGAACTCATGGAAAACATGATTCGCTCCGTCTTCAAGAAGTGCCTCGACGTGGATCTGGTGGCCCCGGAAGCCCGCTTCCCCATCATGCCCTACGACGAAGCCATGGCGCGCTTCGGTTCGGATAAGCCCGACCTTCGCGTGAAGCTCGAGCTCGTGGAAGTCACGGATCTCGTGAAGGACTGCGAGTTCAAGGTCTTCTCCGGCGTGAAGGCGCTGCATAACGGCAAAGTGGTGGCCCTGAAGGTCCCCAACGCCTGCACGATGCCGCGCTCCGAAATCGACGCTTACACGGAATTCGTGAAGATCTACGGTGCCAAGGGCCTCGCCTACATCAAGGTGAACGACCGCGCCGCCGGCCGCGAAGGTCTGCAGAGCCCGATCGTCAAAAACATCTCCGACGAAATCCTCGAAGGCATTTTGAACGCCGTCGACGCGAAATCGGGCGACGTCGTCTTCTTCGGCGCCGACAAGGCGAAGATCGTTTACGACAGCCTGGGTGCCCTGCGTCTGAAGATCGGTCACAGCGAATTCGGCAAGAAGAACGGTCTCTTTGAAGACACTTGGAAGCCCCTCTGGGTGGTGGACTTCCCGATGTTCGAATACTCCGAAGAAGAAGGCCGCTGGATGTCGTGCCACCATCCGTTCACGATGCCGCACGATGAAGACGTGGATCGCCTTGAAACGGATCCGGAACACTGCCACGCCAAGGCTTACGACATGGTGTTGAACGGCTGGGAAATCGGCGGCGGCTCCATCCGTATTCACGACGAAAAGGTGCAGGAAAAGGTGTTCTCTGCCCTCAAGATCGGTCCGGAAGAAGCGAAGATGAAGTTCGGCTTCTTGTTGGACGCCCTGCAGTTCGGTGCGCCTCCTCACGGCGGTCTCGCCTTCGGGCTTGATCGTATCGTCACGATGATGACGGGTGCGCCCTCCATCCGCGACGTGATCGCCTTCCCGAAGACGCAGCGTGCTCAGTGCCTCCTCACCGGTGCGCCGAGCCCCGTGGACGAAAAGCAGCTCCGCGAACTGCATATTCGTCTCCGCAACGAAGTGAAGAAGGACTGATTCTTTACTTCACCGAGCTTCTCCCCGTGAGAAGCTCGGCCGTCAAGCCCCGGCCCTCGTGTCGGGGTTTTCTTTTTGTTTTTCCGTCATGCTCTGCAATCTCTGCCCCCGCCGCTGCAACGCGGATCGCTCCACACCCGCGGGACTCAAAAAAAGCATCTGCCGCGCCTCAGACACCGCCGAAGTCGCGCTCGTGAGCCTTCACCCTTGGGAAGAACCCATCATCAGCGGCAAAAACGGCGCCGGAACCGTTTTCTTTTCGCATTGCAATTTACGGTGCTGCTTTTGCCAGAACCACGAGATTTCAACAGAAGGCAAAGGTTTCCCGGTGACGACGGCGCGCCTCACGGACATTTTCTTGGAACAACAGGCCCGCGGTGCATCTTGTGTGGAACTCGTCACGCCGGGGCACTACACAGAAGCGATCATTGACGCTCTCACCGCCGCCAAAACCCGAGGACTCACGATTCCCGTCGCCTGGAACAGCAACGGGTATGAAAGCCCGGAGAGCCTTCGGCGCCTCACGGGACTCGTCGACATTTTCATGCCCGATCTGAAGTACTTTGATTCCTCGCTCGGGGAAAAGTATTCGGGCGTCCCGCACTACTTTGAGTTCGCTTCTGAAGCGATCCGCACGATGTTTGCCATGACGGGCCCCGCCGTTATCGGTGATGACGGGCTTTTGAAAAAGGGGCTCGTCGTGCGTCACCTCGTGCTCCCGTGGCAGTGGAAAGACTCCTGCCGCGCGATCGACTGGCTGTGGGAAACGTTCGGCGACGCCGTTTACGTGTCCGTCATGAATCAATACATGCCGCTTTACAAAGCGTGCCGGCACCCCGAAATCAACCGCAAACTCACGACGCTCGAATACCAGAAGGTGCTGCGGCACATTCGTGCCTTGGGCATGACGAAGGTCTTCCGGCAGGTAGGAACCACGAGTTTGGCGAAATTCATTCCGCACTTTGACGGGAGCGGTGTTAGGGTGACCTCTGCTTATTAGGGGTTTGCGTTTTGTAAAGTTCGACTCTTGCGTTTTGCTAATTAGCTTAAAAAACAACGAGGAGCATTAGCCTCCCCACATCTCCGTATTCCATTAGCAACAATTCGACCTTTTCTCTATTTCTAATGGTTTTCGAATGGAAATTCGAGTTTTCGAATGATCTCTAATGGTTTCAAATGGTAGATAATGGTTTTATAATGGTTTCTAATGTCTTTCTAATGTAATCTGATGGGAAAGCTAATGAAACTCTGTCTCAACGAAAAATCTTTCGTCTTCACGGACGAAATTGTCCGGGCGCTGTTGGAAATCGAAGAATTCAAAGGCGGTTGGAAAGCCTACGGCAATCTCGCTCCGGAACGTCTCACTGAGCTTCAGCGTATCGCCACCATTGAAAGTATCGCTTCTTCCACGCGTATCGAAGGCTCGCGGCTGACGGACGCTGAAGTAGCCCGCATCATGGCAGGATTGTCCTCACAATCTTTTCGTTCCCGTGATGAACAGGAGGTCGCCGGCTATGCTCTGCTGATGAATGAAATTTTCGATTCTTGGGAGGAAATGCCCTTGACCGAAAACATCATCAAACAGATGCACAGCATTCTGATGCGTGTAAGCGACAAAGACGAACGCCACCGAGGTCAGTACAAAACGGTTGAAAACAACGTGGCCGCCTTTGATAAGAGCGGCCAACAAATCGGCATTGTTTTCGAAACCGCCAGCGCTTTTGAGACACCGCAATGCATGGAACAGTTGGTTGATTGGATCAACCTGCGGCTTGAAGAAAAAAAACTGCCGGCCCCCGTCATCATCGGCATGTTCATCGTTGCCTTTCTGGCTATTCATCCATTCCAAGACGGCAACGGCCGCTTGTCCCGTGCACTGACAATTTTGCTGCTGTTGCGTTCCGGATACGTCTACGTCCCCTACAGCTCGCTTGAAAGCATTATCGAGACTACCAAACAGTCCTATTACATTGCACTCAGAACCACGCAAAAAACGCTGCAGACCGCAGAACCCAACTGGAATGTCTGGCTCACCTACTTTCTGCAGTCGCTCGTAAAACAGGTTCGTCATCTGAAAACCAAAATTGAAGATGAGCATCTGCTGAAGTCCATGCCGGAAATTTCATTACGGATCATTGAACAAATTCGTACACACGGCTCATTGAGTATTACGGAAGCTGAATCTCTGCTGAAAATTAATAAATTCACCCTGCGAGACCACTTCAAACGTCTGACGGCAGAAGGTCATCTTCTGAAAACAGGTAACGGCCGTGCCACTCGATACATTCTGAAAATTTAGAACCTTCTGAAAAACCGCCGGGATTGCTGAAATTTCGCTTTCTCCGTCCCGGCTTCTATACTTCGGTCATGACTAACCGGTACGGATACGCATCGCTATGGCTCTTACGACGACAAAACAGCGCAAAGAGATCGGCGAACGCCTCAGAGTCGAGCGCGAGCGCCTCACCTACACCACGCTTCAGATTGCCCAACTGATCGGGGTTCCCGAGTCGGTTTACCTTACGTACGAAACGGGCGAAGCCGATCCCGGCATCTTCTGCATGCCGCGTCTCTCCGCCTGCGGGTTTGACGTGCAGTTCATCATCACCGGCGAACGCTTAAAGCCGGTGCCCGAAGAAAATGAACTCCTGCAGCGCTTCCGCGAATTGTCCTTAAAAGGCAAAAGCTCCATCTTCATGACGCTCGACGCTTTGGAACGTCTGGCTCCCAACCTCAAAAAGACGCTGAAGGACAAGTGGCGCAACAACTTCGGGGAATGATCCTCCCGAAAACCACTGAGGCCGCAATACGCGGCCTCGTTTGTTTTTAGGGTTGAGGTTTATCGGCATCCTTCGATTCAACCGGTGCCGCCGGAACATCAGGCTCCGTTTTCTCCACTTTTGCCGGATGCGACGTCCAGTGACGGCGCCGACGGGGCTTTCTCACCGGTGCCGCATCCTCTGCAGCCGGTTGATCAGATTCCGCAGGCGTCGCTTCAGCAGTCGGCGTCGGTTGATTTTCTGCCGGCTGCGCGGCAGGCGTCACAATCCCCGCGGCATTTTTCGCCGCTTCCGTCACGGTCTTCACGACGTCAATCATGGATTGGACGAGCTCTTTCGCGTCTTTCATCCATGCGTCCATTTTTTCCGTCAAAGCCCCTACGACGGCTTTCACGTCCTTGGGGCTCACGACGTAAGCCGTCAAGAGCGCGATGAGACACACGGCGGCCATTGCCAACATCGCCGCCACCGCAAACGCCAAAACGCTCGCCGCCGCCATCGCCACCACACACAAAACGAGCGCCTTCACGACGCGCACCAACCAACCGTCCGCCATAAAAAACCTCCGCACCGAGCGAAATTGCCGAAAAGGGCATTTTCGCACGATGCGGAGGTTGTCGCGGCGTCAGATCAGCCGGAAATCAGAGCACGGTTCGATGCTGATAAAGATGCACCAGCGCCATCGCGGTAAAGACCCACCCCATCGAAGCGTGAGCAGAGCCTCGCAACGCGAGAAGCGCCACGCTCCCCACGCCCGCCGCCAACATCAGGCGGTTCTGCGTCACGCGACGGCGCCGCGCCGCATTTTTCTGATCAGGTGCAATCCAAGGGGCGAGCACATCAAGTCCCGCATCGGTGTAGACCTTGGCATTCGCGATCGCAGAGGCCGCAAGTTCCTTACCCGCGGCTTTCCCTTCGGCAATCTTTGCTGCGACGGGAGAACACGGTTGAGCCGCTTCGTCCGCCGTTTCGTCCGCATCTTCCGCAGAAGTTTCCGCCGTCGTTTCCCCGAGGGCATCCCCCGGAATAAACGCCGCCCAGAAGGAGAGGTACCCCAAGAGGTCTTCTTCGGTGAGCGCGTGACGATTCCAGGTAAGAAGAAGACTCCCCACCTCGGGGTTGATCGTGCAGCCCGTGATCCCTGCCGCCGACGTCACCGTTTCCACGATGAGTTTCTCCGTATCCGCATCAATCCCCTTTAACCCCGGATGACGCAGGCGAAGGCGCCCCGGCACATAAGAACGGATGTACTGCTTCAATTCGTCCAACATGATTACGCCTCCTCTTCTGCGGCAATCAACTGTTCCGCGGCCGCGTCGCCGTTCGTCGTCTGAGCCGGAGCCGTCAAAAGCCCCAGCGCCTGCGAGATCCACCCCTTCGGGTTCGTTCTTTCACCGGTGGGCGAACGCATGGCGTTCAAACACACGCCGATCGTCGTGAGGTTGTGCAGCACCGCCCCCAAAGCCGGCGTGAGAACGCCGAAGAGTCCGCCTGCCATAAAGCCCGTGTTGAGCCCCACGGAAACGGTGAAGTTCTCTTTGATGCGGCGCATCGTCGCGCGACCCAGGTCGATCGCCATCGGCAGATCGGCAAGGTTGTTGTTCGTCAACACCACGTCCGCCACTTCCTGCGCGATGTCGCTCCCTTCCTTCAAGGTGGCGCCGACGTCGGCGCTCGACAACGCGGGGCTGTCGTTCACGCCGTCGCCGATCATGAGAACCTTGCAGCCTTCTTTCTTCAGCGCCAAAACGTGGCTTGCCTTATCGGTGGGCAGCACCTGCGCCCGGAATTCCGTAATGCCCAGCTGATCCGCCACATTCTTTGCGGTGCGTGTGTCATCCCCGGTGAGCATGACGATGCGCTTGATGCCGCGCTTTTTGAGTTCGCAGATAACGTCCTTCGCTTCCGGACGCAGCGGATCAACAATACCGAGAATACCGATCAACTTGCCGCCCTGCGCCATGTAAAGCACGGATTTCCCTTCGGCGGCGAGACGCTCCACATGCGGCAACCCCGCCGTCACATCCACCCTCTCGTCTTCTTCCACGAAGTGACGCGAACCGATGATAACCTTCTGACCGTCCACCGACGAGCAGATGCCGTGCGCCACGACATACTTCACTTCCGCATCGTGTTTTTCGTTGTAGTGGTTCACGCCCTGCGCTTGCGCCGCGCGCACCACGGCCCGCGACACGGGGTGCGGGAAGTGTTCTTCGAGGCACGCCGCCAGCCCCAGAATTTCTTTTTCGTCGCGTTCGGCGTCAAGCGACACCACGTCGGACAACTGCGGCGACGCCTGCGTGAGCGTTCCCGTCTTATCGAGCACCACGGTGTCGACTTCCGCCAAGGCTTCAAGGTAACGACCGCCCTTTACGAGCACGCCGCTCTTTGTGCCCTGCTTCATGGCGGTCAAAATCGCCAAGGGCGTCGCAAGACGCAGCGCGCAGGAGTAGTCCACCATCAGGACGGCCGCGGTACGCGCGAGGCTTCTCGTGCAGAGGAACACCAACCCCGCCAGCGCGAAGTTAAAGGGCACGATGGCATCGGCCAAATGTTCCGCCTTTCCCTGAATGCCGGCTTTACTCTTTTCAGAGGTTTCAATAAATTTGACGATCTGGTTCAGACGCGTGCCGTCCCCCATCTTCGTCGCCTGAATATCGATTTCGCCGTCTTCGACGACCGTCCCCGCAAACACGGTTCCGCCCGATTCGCGGTGCACCGGCAGGGGTTCCCCGGTCATCGTCGCTTGGTTTACTTCGGCATTGCCCGCCACCACTTTGCCGTCCACCGGGATGGTGTTCCCCGTACGAACGACGATGACGTCTTCGGTCGTGATGTCTTTCAAGGCCTTTTCGATGACGGCATCGCCCTGACGCACCCAAACGCGGTCAACCTTGAGAGCCAACTGATCCGCGAGGCTCGCCAAGGACTTCTTTCGCGTGTAACGCTCGAGCATTTCGCCCATGCCGAGAAGCAGAATCACCAACCCCGCGGTCTTGAAGTCGCGCAGCAAAAGCGACACGCCGATCGCGGACGCGTCCAATACTTCGACGTTGAGCTTTCCCTTAAAGAGGTTCTTCACCCCGCGGAAGAAATAGGGAATGGCTCCGAGGAAAACGTTCGCGGTGTTGATCAACATCGGCAGCACCGGACGCAGCACCAACCAACGCGCCAAGGGTGAGAAATCCAAGTCGGCAGCTTCGTCCTTTGCCGCGAGCGCCGTTTCGCTCATGAAGGGACGCTTCACGGTGTCGACGACCGGCATTCCGGCCACCGCGCGCTTCATCAGATCAGAAACCCCCTTCACGATCGCCGTCGTCCGGTTTTCGACGACGTCGGTTTCCTCTAAGAGTTCCTCGCGCAGGGTGACTTTCTTCGGCGCAGCCTTCACCGCCTTTTTGCGCTTCAAAATGACGGGCTTCGTTTCCAGTCCCGCCAAGTAACGGATGAGCGCGGTCTTTGCATCTTCATGCGCGTAGGTAACGAGTACGCTCCCCGTCAAGGCATTCACCTTAACGCTCGTGATGCCGTCGATCGCGCCTACCGCGGCGGCGATCTCCCGCCCCGTCGCAGCACTCATCACATTGTCCGTGCGCCAGCGCATGCGGCGGCCGACGCTGTGAGCAAGATAAAACTTCATAGCTCTTCGCTTTTTGTTGATTCAGGCTGATTGAATGGTTTTGCGTCGAAACGAATGGAATTTTTATTTGAGAATCGTTTCGATTTCATTTTCTCCATAGCGAGAAAGCCCTGCACCGCCTGTTTTTACGCAGGCAGCCGGGCTTTCAGGCTTTATCGGAGAGAAGTAATTAAGCGGCAACGGCTTCAACGGCGGGTTCCGCCTTCTTCGCCTTACGGGTGCGGCGCACCGTCTTCTTGACGGCAGGCTTCTTTTCTTCCTTCACTTCTTCAACGGCAACTTCCGCCGCTTCCTTCACTTCCTTGGCTTCACGGCGTTCCTGAGACTTCACCTGAGCTTCAGCGACCACATCGGCCAAGTCTTCCTTCACGCCTTCCACACCCGCGAGAACCTTGTCCTTCACGTCGATGCCGGCAGAAAGCAGAGAGCTCGCAAGGGGCTTCACACCGCCGAACTTCTTACCCTTGGCGATCGCTACGGCACCCAAAGCGCCCACTACGAGACCTCCCACGAAAAAGAGACCGTACTTCGTCGTCTGATTCAACACCATTTTGATTGTCCTTTCTATATGTTGGATATAGGCAGGGGATTCTTTCCCTGCATTTAAAAACCGAGAGCGGGCGCATTTTAGGCGCCTCGGGTAGCGGCAGGTGCCGCTGCTCTTACACCGCGGCCTTTTTTTCGGTCAGAGCCGTCGGTGTTTTCGGTTTCCCGCTACCGTTGCGGGAGCCGCCACTTCGATTCTCCTCACGCTTTGCCGTTCGTTATCAGGGGCAACGGTCAAGGCGCAGACAGACAACGCCTGTCTTTTTGCGAAGTCGTGCGCATTATATACGTTGTTTTTAAATGGGTTTTCGTAGTAAGAGTCACTCTCATTTCACCCGCGGAATTTCGTTTTGTTTCTACAGAGTTTGCCGTAAAAAGCGATCAGCACAGCGGCTGTTTTCCTCGGGACGCCCCGCGCCGTTTTTTCGAAGTGTTGTTTTTGGGACACACTTTCATAGTTTTAGGACAGTTCCCGGAAGTCCCTGTTTTCAGGGGATTCCGAAGCGCATACTGAAATGTTGCTCCGAGCGTGTTGAAAATCAGTGCACTCATTCTTTGACAACCCCCTCGGGGGGGGTATGTTTGGCGCATATTGGAATTACTGTCAAATCTCGGACGGAGTTCTGTATCACACCGGCCTCCGTCCGACGGAAAATGAGGTCTACTCTATGAATAAGACATTCAAGATCGTGTTCAATAAGGCTCGCGGGGCGCTGATGGTCGCCAACGAGATCACGGGGTCAGTGCAGAAGAAGGGAACGAGAACTGTCGTTGCCGCCGCTCTCGCCACCACATTGGCAATTTTAGGTACCACAGCGAATGCAGCCAATGAGGAAAATCACAAGTTCTACGACTCCGAAAATAAATACACGGGAATTGCTCACTACTACGTCGATTCCGTTAAAGCTGATTTTTCCAAGGCCTTGGGAAGTTACACTGTAACTACAACAGAACCCAATTTCACCCAACTGTTCATAACGGGTACCCAAAATCAAACGATTGATGACACAGTCATTAACCTTATTACAAATGTCCCGACGACAAAGACACAAATGCAAACAGCGCTCTTAACGGTTGCGAGTAATTCGACCGTTACGCTCTCTGGCAAAAACACTGTGTTGACATCTACCACTAATGCCTACGGTACCAACCACTCTAATACAACAGCCATTCATTCCAATAGCGGAATCCTCAATATCTCTTCAGATAACACCCGAATCGCTGTAACAACTACAAATAAGGAAGGTAAGGCAGCTTACGGTTTCGATGTCGGTGGTGGGCAAGTCAACTTAAATAGTAAAACAGCCGCAATTTCTGTGGTTACTCACACTGATCGTGACAACCTTGCAAACAAAGAGCCCTCCAAATGGAATAGTAATGCTCGTGGTGAAGCTATCGGCATAGATGCTTGGAAAGGGACTTTCAATAGTTCTTCTGAGACTAATCTGACTATCAACGTGGAAGGCATCGGTACTTCGGTAGGCACAGATTACATAAAAGGAAACCAACCCGCGACCGGGGCATCTTATCTCTACGGTGTTGTTGCTGAAGGCGGTCAAGTTAATCTCAACGGCACCAATACTATCTCCGTAAAATCAGCCGCTGCTCGAGCAATGGGTATCAAAATCACCAACGGAGCTTTTACGCAAACCGGTGGTGATGTCAGTGGCGAGGGGGCTGTTAATGTTGCCGATACGACGATCTCCGTTATCAACGAAAAAGGGGATGTCTACGGTATCGTTGCCGAAAAATTTGAAAATCGAACAAACCAAATTTCATTTGTTTCTTCTGGCAAACTTACTATCAATGCCAGTAGCTCCAACGAACAAGCGAATGTTGTAGGCATTTCCATTGGTGAAAATGCCAATGTATCACTCAATGGAACTACGCAGATCAATGCCAAAAAAGCCTTGATTGGTTCTGGCAATTTGAATGTCAAAGGAGATCTCTCTTTGAACGGTACTGTTTCCGATTTCTCTGGAACAGTCAATATTTCCGATGGAACAACGATTCTCGACAACACTACAGGCTATTTTGGCGGGAACGTTGCCCTTACTGGCCAAGGTGTCCTTCAGGCATCTTCCATCAAGATAGTTGATGGGATGACACTTAATGTCAGCGACGGCGGAGAATTAATTACGACCGTTGGCCAAGTCTTCAATAATGACAGTAATACCGAGGCCTCTCTGGGCAGCACTTCTGTCACACTGAAAAAAGGTTTCAATTTCGGTTCCAACAGCTACCTGACCTTAACAGATCCTGGCGTTTACAAACTTAGCCTTTATACCAACATGGTAAACGCCAGCAATGTTTCGGAACTCACACTTATTAATGCTTCTTTATTAAATGATCAGACCGACTCCAAAGATCTAACCGTTGACACTTCAACAACTGTAGGCTCTCTCGCTGGTTTTGAAAATGCCACAATCGCTGCTGGCAAAGCACTCACTCTCAACGGCGCAGGAGATACTACTTCGCTGAAAGAAGTTATTCTTGAAAGGGACGGCAGTCAACTCAGTCAACTTACTGCCTTAAAGAACACCAATGTAGAAATCGAAACGCTTTCTGGCGAAGGTACCGTGACCATCGGTGACAGAACAGAAGCCGGCGCTTCGATGCGTGTTGGCAAACTGGGTATGAACGGCGGCTCCATCTTCATTGACCCCTACTACGGCGAATCCACGCTGGCTGTTGCATCGCTGAATAACGGCGTACTCAACACCAACGTCACCGCCGGTACGGGGGCATTAGTTGCTTTCGGTACGGACGTCGCTTCCGCTAAAAACGCCGTGGCTAAACTCGACGGCTTCAGTTCTCTCGAATCCGTAGTTTATGTCGGCACCAACATGACGCTCGGCGAATCCGGTAGCATCATTATCAATCCCTCAGCAACGGCTGCCGATGAATCTCAACCTCGTAAGGTTTACGTCGCCAGAAACGGGGGTTTGGTTATTGACCAGGTTGCAGTAGGAAACAATACCGTTTTTGCCAATGCTAGAGGAGTTGTTTTCAATGGCGGCAAATTGGGTATTACCAATGCAACTGTCGGTACGATCACCTTGACAGATGCAACAACCGATGCCTCTGTCTCCGGATTATCTGACTCCGACATCACCACCGACAACCCCTTCGTCGAAGCTGCAGTTAACGGCAACACCGTCGTCAACACCATGTCCGCCGAAGGCGGCCTCGGCGCCCTCGCGTCTACCGGCATCCAGGCGATGACCCGCCGTGCGGATATGGTGCTCGCTCAGACGATCGCTGACCGTACGTCCGTGGATCAGGAACTCGCTGCCGGCACGAACCTCTGGGTTGACGTTACGGGCGAACGCTACGAAGCCGACAAGCTCGACAACGGCGGCGAATTCAAGTCCGATATGGGCTACGGTGCGTTCGGTGCTGACTTTGCCGTGACGCAGGACATCACCGCGGGTGCCGCGTTCCAGTACGGCAAGGGCACTCTCCGCAGCGGCGTCTCTTCGATCAAGAACAGCATCGACAGCTACGGCGTCACTGCGTACGGCGCGATGAAGTTCGGCGAAGCGAAGGTTGTGGCGGAAGCGTCCTACATCAAGAACGAAAACGACATCACGTCGTCTCAGACGGCTTTGAACCAGAGCGTTGACTCGGAAATCTACTCCGTGGGCGTGCGCGGTCAGCATCGCTTCACGGCCGGCAACTTCCAGTTCGTGCCGAGCGTGGGCGTGCGTGTGTCGCGCTTGAACACGGATGCAATGCAGGTGGGCGCCGTCAACATCAAAAAGCAGGAACAGACGCTCGTTCAGGTACCGATCGCGCTGCGCGTGAACGGCTTTGAACAGAACGTCAGCGGCTGGTCCGTGGCCCCGAGCTTCAAGGTTGCCTATGTGCCGACGTTCGGCGACAAGGAAATCTCTGTTTTCGGCGCCGATCAGACGGTGATTGACACGAGCCCGGTGCAGGGTGACTTCGGCATCCGTGCTCAGAACGGCAACCTGATGGTGAACGCCAACATGATGTTGGGCGGTGGCAAGGACGGCACCTCGTCCGTCGGCGGCAAGGTGGGCTTGAAGTACGTCTTCTAACCCCCTGACGTTTCGCTAAACATCCCTGACAGCGGGCGGAGGATTCATTTCTCCGCCCGCTGTCTGTTTTCTCTTCCGTTTTTTCCTCAGTCATCCGTCGACATGAGGCGATTTTCATCACCATTTGACGCACGCTGTGGCAAACTATCGGCATCTGTTTGTGAGTCTGTCGTTGCCCCGTTGCCCATCATGAGCCGCATTGTCCGAGTCCTCCTTTTCGTTGCAGCCGCCGTTGCCGCTTTGATTCTCGCCGCTGCCGTCGCCCTTTTTACACTTCTGGACACTAAGTCCGTCGAAGCCGCGTTCTCGCGCCTCACGCACGACGCCTTCGGCACGGAAGCGAAACTCGCAGGCCGTGTTTCGCTTGCTCGGTTCCCGGCGCTCGTCGTCACGATTCCGCCGACGACGTTCGTTGATCCCGCCACCCAGGAAGAAAAGGCCCGCATCGCTTCGGCCCAATTGAGGATTTCGCTTTGGTCGCTGCCTTTGGGCGCCGTTAATATCGCGGCGGCCGACGTTACCGGGCTCACCACGAAACTGCACCTTACGTCTCCCACGACGGAATCCTTAGCTCAGGCCCTCACGCAAGCCGTCAACTTCCCCGACAACGTCCGTATCAAGAACATCACGTTCCGCGATACGGCGCTTGACATTACGGCCGGCGCCGACGGCACGTTCCGCCGTTGGTCTTTGTCGGGCATCGAATTAAAGCTCGACACCCTCTCCCCGGAAATGACGACGGGGTTTGACGTCACTGGTACCTTTGCTACGGGAACCGATGCCGCAGCCGCTGCCGTCCCGGAAGTTCCGGCCGAAGCCCCGGCTCCCACCGCCGCAGACGGTACGGAACCCACCAAGGCAACTGAGCCCGTGCCGACTGCTGCCGAACCCGCCCCCGCTTCCGCGGCTGAGCCGATTTCGGAAACGCCGACGGCACCCGCGGAATCCTCGGGTCCGACGGTTTCTTGGTCGACTTTCTTCATCACCGAAACTTATGCTGCGGAAAATCTGCCGCCTGAACCCGCACCTGTCGAAGAACCCGCCGTCTCAGATTTCGCCAAGGAATTGAAGCTTCTCACCCAAGGGGCCGCAGGTTCCTTCAGTGCGACGGGGACAGTGTCGCTCTCCGCATCCGGCAAAACGGTCGCCTTTGAGAAACTGAAGTTCTCCGCCGATCTCACGAAAGCCGGTCACCACTATTCCGTCGTCTCGGCCGCCGACGCTCTGACGGTGACGACAGGGAACGTCACGGGTACCAACGTCAACGTGTCGCTTTCCGAACCCGAAACCGCGTCGGGCGACATCAATCTCGGCGCCGTGGATTTCCGCTTGATCGGCAACCGTCTGCAGAGTCCGGAAATGCGCTTGGCAACGAGTGATACCGACGGCGACAAAGTGACGAGTTACGAAGCGTCGGCCTCGGTGGATGCCGACCTCACCGCACGCCGCGCACAACTTGAAAACCTCACCGCCCGCATCACGGTGACGGGAGATAAGTCGCTTCCGCAGGACTTTACGGCGCAGGCATCGGGCTTCATGAACCTCGACTTTGCGGCCGACAAGGCCCAGGTCGGATTGTCGGGCACCTTTGCCGACGCCCCCCTTTCCTTTAACGGTACGGTATCAAACCTCAAGGCACCCAAAGCCGTAGGCGAACTCATGATCAGCGCCGTGGACTTCAATGCCGTGCCGCACTTTAAGTCGCTTGCATGGATGAAGGCCGCGGACTTCGCAGGCGACCTCAGAATCGGTCAAGTGAAATCCGGCCCCTTCACCGCGTCGCAGGTGCACAGCCGCATGGCGGTAACGA
>ULUT01000659.1_pt1 | contig 16926 bp, 10 predicted proteins | sample 1958691 | NCBI WGS metagenome assembly ULUT01 (sample SAMEA4835766, study PRJEB28245) | human gut metagenome | biome: gut microbiome; material: fecal sample | place: Denmark | collected 2008 | reverse complement strand
GGTAGTAACAGGCCTTGGCGCCATTACTCCTGTTGGCAATGACGTTCCCGAATTTTGGGAGAATCTAGTGAACGGGGTTAGTGGAGCAGGGCCCATTACTCATTTTGATGCGTCGCTATTCAAGACCCAGTTTGCATGCGAAGTGAAAAACTTCGATGTAACTAAATATATCGACCGTAAAGAGGCAAGAAAGATGGACTTATACACCCAGTATGCTGTCGCCGTTGCCAAAGAAGCGGTAGCAGACTCCGGTCTTGACGTCGAAAAAGAAGATTTGAACAGAATCGGTGTTATTTTTGGCGCCGGTATCGGTGGTATACATACATTCGAGGAAGAAGTAGGCAACTACTACACTCACCAGGAAATAGGTCCCAAGTTCAATCCGTTCTTCATCCCGAAGATGATCTCGGATATCGCTGCCGGACAGATTTCTATCATGTATGGCTTCCATGGTCCTAATTACGCGACTTGTTCAGCATGTGCTACCTCTACCAATGCTATCGCGGATGCTTTCAACCTGATTCGTCTGGGCAAAGCAAACGTAATCGTATCCGGTGGTTCGGAAGCAGCTATCTTCCCGGCAGGTGTAGGCGGTTTTAACGCTATGCACGCTCTGTCAACACGCAACGATGAGCCTGGCAAGGCTTCACGTCCATTCAGTGCAAGCCGCGACGGCTTCATCATGGGCGAAGGTGGCGGTTGCCTGATCCTGGAAGAACTGGAACACGCTAAGGCCCGTGGTGCGAAAATCTATGCAGAGGTTGCCGGTGTAGGTATGTCTGCGGATGCTCATCACTTAACAGCTTCTCATCCGGAAGGTCTTGGTGCCAAACTGGTAATGATGAATGCACTGGAAGATGCAGAAATGGATCCGAAAGAAGTAGATTACATCAACGTTCACGGAACATCTACTCCGGTAGGTGATATTTCAGAAGCGAAAGCGATTAAAGAAGTATTCGGTGATCACGCATACGAACTGAACATCAGTTCTACAAAATCAATGACGGGTCACTTGCTGGGAGCTGCCGGTGCGGTAGAATCTATCGCCAGTATCCTTGCCATCAAGAACGGCATTGTTCCTCCGACTATCAACCATGAAGAAGGTGACAACGACGAGAACATTGACTACGACCTTAATTTCACGTTCAACAAAGCTCAGAAACGTGAGGTTAATGTTGCCCTGTCCAATACTTTTGGATTTGGTGGTCACAATGCGTGCGTTATCTTCAAGAAATACGCTGAATAAAACGTGCTACGTAACCAAATAAATAAGATAAGGCTCCTGTTCCGCAAGGACAGAGAGTCTTATCTTTGTTTTTACCGGATACTCGGATTTTATCCGCGCGATATCCGGATCTACGAACAAGCGCTCCTGCACAAGTCATCTGCCGTCCGCTCCGAAATGGGACGTCTGTTGAATAATGAGCGACTGGAGTTCTTGGGTGACGCCATTCTTGACGCCATCGTAGGAGATATTGTCTACAAACGTTTCGAAGGGAAACGGGAAGGTTTCCTGACCAACACACGTTCCAAGATCGTACAACGGGAGACCTTGAACAAGTTAGCCGTGGAAATCGGTCTGGACAAACTGATCAAATATTCTACCCGCTCTTCTTCCCACAATAGTTATATGTACGGAAATGCTTTCGAGGCATTTATCGGGGCCATTTATCTGGACCAGGGATATGAACGTTGCAAACAGTTTATGGAGCAGCGGATCATCAACCGCTATATCGATCTGGACAAAATCTCCCGTAAAGAGGTCAACTTCAAGTCCAAGCTCATCGAATGGAGCCAGAAGAATAAGATGGAGGTTTCCTTTGAGTTGATTGAGCAGTTCCTCGACCACGACAGCAACCCCGTATTCCAGACAGAAGTTCGCATCGAAGGGCTTCCAGCCGGAACAGGTACGGGATATTCCAAGAAAGAATCTCAGCAGAATGCCGCACAGATGGCTATAAAGAAGGTAAAAGACCAGGCTTTCATGGATACAGTCAATGAAGTAAAAGCGCAGCATTCGATGCCGCCTGAAGCAGAGGCTGAAGCATTGGAAACAAAGGCTGAAGCATTGGAAGCTGAGATTGCGGAACCTGAAGTTACAGATGAAATCGCAAATGATGAAACCGGGACTGCAAATGAAACCGAGAGTGTTAATGATCAAACTGAGACTGTTAATGATGAAACCGGGACTGTAAATGATAAGACTGCTTCGTAAATGAAGCAGCCACAAACAAAAAGCTACAGGTAAAAAGTCTACTAACAGTCAAACGACAGACAGACCATAGATGAGATGCTACTATAAAAGCTTAAGTTAACCGAAACAGATTCCCATACGGCGACCTTGGATCACTAAATCGTGATCTTCAGTGACTAACTTCAACTTACCGGCAACATTTTCGAGAGGAATAGACGAAATATCATCTCCTTTCAGGGCAATCATACGCCCGAATTGTCCGTTGGCAATCAGTTCTGTCGCATGCCCTCCCATACGGGTGGAAAGGTTACGGTCGAAAGGAGTAGGCGAACCGCCACGCTGAATATATCCCAATACGGTCTCACGCGTCTCGATCCCCGTTTCATACTCTATTTCCTGCGCGATGTATTCCGCAGCACGTTTTCTGCCATCCGTCAGGATACCTTCCGCTACCACTACAATGGAATAGGGCTTTCCTTTTTTCAGTCTTTCGAGAATTGTATTTCCTATATTCTTGATATTGTAAGGGATTTCGGGGACAAGAATGACATCACCCCCACCTGCCATACCGGAATACAAAGCAATCCAGCCGGCTTTATGCCCCATCACCTCAATGACCATGACCCTTTTGTGAGAACTGGCGGTGGAATGCAAACGGTCGATGGCATCTGTAGCGATGCTTACAGCAGAGTCGAATCCAAAGGAAATGTCCGTTCCCCAGATGTCATTATCGATGGTTTTGGGGACTGACACGATATTAACGCCCATTGTAGCAAATTTAGCGGCAGTTTTCTGCGTCCCGTTTCCTCCGATACAGACAACACAATCCAACCCCATTTCCTTAATATTCTGAAGAATCAGTGCCGGTTTGTCGACATCCGAGACGACACCTCCCTTTTTAAAAGGTTTCTCGCGCGAAGTACCCAGCATTGTTCCGCCCTGGTTCAACAGTCCGGATAAGGATTTATCAGTAAAGGGCTCTATGTCTTTTGTCAGCAAACCTTGAAAACCACTATGAATTCCTATTACTTCCATCCCATAGTGATTGATAGCAGTTTTGCACACGCCACGAATAGTGGCATTTATACCGGGGCAGTCTCCTCCGGAAGTCAGGATTCCAATTCTCATTGTCGTTTTTTTTAGTCAGAAACTCGGGATTCAAGGAAAGTCGCCAATTTTTAACGATTATTTCCGACGTAAAGATAGAAAAAAAAGATAAATAAGGTTACTTTTGCACGACTAAACATTATTATGTTAAAGCAGAAATGAATATTACAAAGATTATTAGTAAGACTTTCGATTCCCGTTTAAAACAGATAGACCTTTATGCTAGTCAGGCTAGTGAGATACAGCATCGTGTGCTGAGTCGCTTAGTGAACCAAGCTGCACAGACAGAGTGGGGAAAAAAGTACGACTACGCCTCCATCCGTAGCTACGAGGATTTCAGAAAGCGCCTTCCAATACAGACTTATGAGGAAATCAAACCTTATGTAGAGCGTTTGCGGGCAGGGGAACAGAATCTGCTTTGGCCTTCGGAAATTCGCTGGTTTGCCAAATCATCCGGAACGACCAATGATAAGAGCAAATTCCTGCCTGTCAGCAAAGAAGCACTGGAAGACATTCACTACAGAGGCGGTAAAGACGCTGCGGCACTCTATTTTCGTATCAATCCGGACAGCCACTTTTTCTCGGGAAAAGGGTTGATTCTGGGAGGAAGCCACAGTCCGAACCTCAATTCCAATCATAGTTTAGTAGGCGACTTGTCAGCCATTCTGATTCAGAATGTCAATCCGCTGATCAATTTCATCCGCGTACCGAGCAAGAAAATCGCTTTGATGAGCGAATGGGAGACTAAAATAGAGGCGATAGCCAACAGTACCATCCCGGTCAATGTGACCAGTTTGTCCGGCGTGCCTTCGTGGATGCTGGTACTTATCAAGCGTATTCTCGAGAAAACCGGTAAGCAAACACTGGAAGAAGTATGGCCGAATCTGGAGGTATTCTTCCACGGTGGGGTGGCTTTCACTCCTTACCGCGAACAGTACAAACAGGTCATTCACTCGCCAAAGATGCATTATGTAGAGACTTACAATGCTTCCGAAGGATACTTTGGTACGCAGAATGACCTTTCGGACCCGTCTATGCTGTTGATGATCGATTATGGTATCTTCTACGAGTTCGTTCCACTGGAAGAAGTCGATGAAGAGAATCCACATGCTTACTGCCTCGAAGAGGTGGAACTTAACAAGAATTATGCGATGGTGATTTCTACGTCGTGCGGATTATGGCGATACATGATCGGCGATACGGTGAAGTTTACCAGCAAAAATCCGTATAAGTTCGTCATCACAGGACGGACGAAGCACTTCATCAATGCTTTTGGTGAAGAATTGATTGTGGATAATGCCGAGAAAGGGCTGGCTAAGGCTTGCGCCGAAACAGGAGCGCAGATTTGCGAATATTCTGCTGCACCGGTATTTATGGACGAACATGCCAAATGCCGTCACCAATGGTTAATAGAATTTGCCAAGATGCCGGATTCCGTAGAGAAATTTGCCGCCATACTCGACGCCACCTTGAAAGAGGTCAATTCGGACTATGAGGCGAAACGCTGGAAAGATATTGCCCTGCAGCCATTGGAAGTGATCGTAGCCCGTCCGGGACTGTTTCATGACTGGCTGGCACAGAAAGGCAAGTTAGGCGGACAGCATAAGGTACCCAGACTAAGCAATACACGCAATTATATCGAAGCAATGCTTACACTGAATAACGAATAAACCTTATTCGAGTAATCAAATCATTATTTTACAGGAGGTTCCCTACGGTGTTACGCAAAGTATTCACCGCAGGGCAATCTAATGTGCCGGCTTGAAAACAGGCACCAAAGTGTTTCAAACAATTTCAAATGCTTGAAACACTTTGTTTCATGCGGTGAAACACTCTGTTTCATTGCTTGGAACACTTTGTTTCAAGGCATGAAACACATTGTTTCAACGGTTGAAACAAGTCGTGAAACTACCGGCCGCATTTCTCCGTCCTATAAGAGAATGCTTTTCGATATTATTCCTTCTGTTGATGAAGCGGATGTGTTGCAGACAGTGCCTCCGTAATGATTCCACCACCCAATAACAAACCATCTTTATAGAAGGCAGCAGCTTGCCCGGAAGCAATGGCCGTCAATGGTTCGTGAAGCTGTACATGCAGGAGATTATCAGGTGTGATCGTTACCGTGCAATGGTTTTCCTGTTTCCGATAGCGTATTTTCACAATCACATCGGGATGTCCCAACAAACGTTCCCGACTAACGATGTTCCAATCTTTAAGCAGCATCTCCGTTTTTTCCAGCGCCTGAAGGGAAGAGAGCACTACCTCATTCTTCTCGGGACGGATTTCCTTCACAAAGACAGGCCGATTCAGATGAATCCCCAAGCCACGCCGCTGTCCGATGGTATAAAAAGGATAGCCTTCGTGCCAAGCTATAAAATTCCCCTTTTCATCGACAAATCTGCCACGGCTGACCTGCGCTGACCAAAACTGACCTGCGCTGACTTGCCGCTGACCAAAGCTGACCAACCACTTTTTCAGAAAGCTCCGATAATCCATCGGACAAAAACAAACGCCCAAACTGTCCCTTTTCACCGCTACTTTCTGAAATCCCCGTCCGGCAGCAAAAGCACGTGCCTCCACTTTGGTAATATCCCCCATCGGCAGCAACATTCTCTGAAGAATATCCTGTTTGAGTCCCCATAAGAAAAAGGTCTGATCTTTGTCCGAATCCGCAGCATAAGTGATATAATAAGTATCATCCACCTTTACTTTCCGGACATAATGCCCGGTAGCAATATAAAAAATCCCCATTTCATCGGCTATTTTGGAAAGAAGAGGCCATTTGAGATAGTTATTGCACAACGTGCAGGGCACAGGAGTATGCCCCACCATATATTCACGTACAAAATATTCAATAATCTGTTCACGAAATATCTCACGGGCATCATACGTAATATGACGAATACCCAAACGCCCTGCCAGGTGACGGGCATCCTCCAGATACTCGGTCGAGTCATTCAACTCATAGAAACGGAAAGTAACTCCGGTCACCTCATATCCGGCTTCCAGCAATCGCATGGCAGCTACGGAACTATCCGTACCACCGCTCATTCCCAACAATACTCGTTTGTTTTCTTCCATCATGCTGCAAAATTAAGGATTTTCCCGTATCTTTGTTTGTTAAAGCCTGAAGAGAATGGAAGAGAAAGCAATTACCGGACAAGTTATCATCGTTTTAACCGAGCATCTGACGTTCGGCACACTGCTGATACCTTACATGGCGGAGCAATCTGACGACGGCACATGGCAACTCATAGAGCAGGCTTTTCACGCTTCTCCCGAAGCAATCAGCCGGATGAACGAAGCTGAACGGCAGGCCATCGACATCGCCTCTCATTATACAGAAAAATATCTGATGGGAGTCTACTCACGAGAGAAAACAGTATCCCGTTTTCTGCGTAAATTGTCCGAAGATCCGGAACGGATAAAGAACAATATCCGCCCATTCATCGAGAAAAAGCTACAGGAGATGCTGGCATTGATACGCTATCACAACCTTCCTCTGTACCAAAAACAGGTCGGGAGCAAACTGCTATATGCCCATCACGCCTACCGTGTTCATCCTCACGATGTGGAAATTCACTTCATGTTTCTTGCTGACGAGACAACTTTCCGTTATCAGCTGCAATGTTATTATGACGGACAGCCACTCTCACTGAGTGAGCAGAAACCTGTCATCGTGCTGACTTCCTCGCCGTCTGCTCTCTTATTGGGGATGGAACTATACTTTTTCCCCCATATCGAGAGTGTACGCATCCTGCCTTTCACCAAGAAAAAGAAGATCAGCGTTCCAGCCTCCCAAATTGAGAAATATATCGATAACATCGTGATTCCGACAGCACGCTATCATGAGATTACAACTCAGGGACTGAATATCGTTGAAAAGACGTACGCATGCGAAGCCGTCCTGTCTCTCGAAGATACCATTTACGACGAACAAATGTTGCGACTCAGTTTCCGTTATGGCGACCAGACGTTTACTCCCGACACCGTGACCGAAATGAAGAAGATCATTTACCGGAACGACTTCGGCGAGATATTTTTCTTCCGCCGGGATAGTAATGTCGAAAAAGAGAAACTCCGGATGTTAACGGATTCCGGTTTGCAACAGGTCAGCGACGTCCACTTCAAGCTGTCGCCCGATGCCTCCGAAAAGACAATTACCGAATGGATCGGCACCTATCGGGCAATGCTCCAACAATCCTTCCTGCTGACCGGAAATATGGGGAATACTCCCTACTGTCTGGACGAAATCCACATCGAACAAAGCTGTGATGACGAACCGGACTGGTTTGAACTGCATATCACAGTTGTCATCGGGCAGCTGCGTATCCCTTTCTCACGTTTCCGCAAGCATATCCTCGAAGAGAAAAGAGAATTTCTGCTGCCGGACGGACGCATGATTCTCTTGCCGGAAGAATGGTTCAGCAAATATGGGAACCTGCTGGAATTAGGAACGCAAACAGAAACAGGGATTCGCCTGAAGCCCACTTTTGTCGGTGCCGTACAATCGGCTTTAGAAGAAAGCAGTCCCCAAAACCTGCCTTTCAGGAGAGAGATACACAATATCCCCGTTCCCCAAGGAGTGAAAGCACAGTTACGCCCCTATCAGCAGAAAGGATTCTCGTGGATGGTACAGTTGAACAAACAAGGATTCGGCGGTTGTCTGGCAGATGACATGGGGCTTGGGAAGACACTCCAGACGCTTACCCTGCTACAATATATATACAAACCGTTTTCCACCGATACAGCTACTGCTCCTATGGGGGCTGTATCTACAGTAATCCCGGCATCTGACAGTCAGCCGGATAAGGAATGTACTGCCGGAACTCCGCCTGCCAGAGAGCAAGCGGCAGACGCCGAAGGACAATTCTCCTTATTTTCATTCTCTTCCGAAGATGAGTTACTGCCGGAGGCGCGGAAAATCAGGGAGAAAAACATACCCAAAGAAGACGCCCCAAGAGCAGAATACGGAAAAAATTCCCGTAAACCCGCCACTCTGATTGTGGTCCCCACTTCCCTGCTCCACAACTGGAGGCGAGAGGCGAAACGTTTCACCACTCTATCGATAGCAGAATATAATAGCAGCACGGTATTCCCCAAAGGGCATCCCGAGAAGTTCTTCAGGCGTTTTCATCTGATATTCACGACCTATGGGATGATGAGAAATAATATTGATATTCTTCGCTCCTACACATTCGAATATATCGTACTCGACGAAAGCCAGAATATCAAAAACAATGATTCTCTCACTTTCCGTTCAGTCATCCAGTTGCAGAGCAAATACCGGATCGCACTGACCGGAACGCCTATCGAGAACTCCCTCAAAGATCTGTGGGCGCAGTTCCGTTTTCTGCAACCGGACCTGTTGGGGGAAGAAAGCACTTTCCAAAAGCAGTTCATCATTCCAATCAAGCAAGGAAACACCCGCATGGAGAAAAGGCTGCAACAGTTAATCGCTCCGTTTATTCTTCGCAGAAGCAAAAGTGAGGTAGCACCGGAACTTCCTCCGCTTACCGAAGAAACGATCTATTGTGATATGTCCGAAGAACAAAGCGAGAGCTACGAACAGGAGAAAAACAGTCTGCGCAACATATTGCTCCAACAACCCGAAAACAGAGACAGGTTCCATACGTTCAGTATCCTGAACGGTATCTTGCGTCTTCGCCAGCTATCCTGTCACCCACAGCTCATTTTTCCCGATTTCAACGGGATATCCGGGAAAACCGAGCAAATCATCGAAACATTCGATACATTGAGAAGTGAAGGACATAAAGTACTTATCTTTTCCTCTTTCGTGAAGCATCTGGAAATCCTTGCCGATGTCTTCCGCCAACAAGGCTGGAAGTATGCATTACTGACAGGTTCCACCAATAACCGTCCGTCAGAAATCGCCCATTTCACCGAACAAAAGGACGTGCAGGCCTTTCTGATTTCTTTAAAAGCCGGAGGCGTAGGACTTAACCTTACCCAAGCCGATTATGTATTTATCATCGACCCTTGGTGGAATCCTGCCGCCGAAGCACAAGCCATTGCCCGTGCACACCGCATCGGCCAGGATAAACAGGTTATCGCCTATCGCTTTATTACCCAGAACAGCATTGAAGAAAAAATTCTCCAACTACAAGAAGATAAAAGGAGACTGGCGGAAACATTCATCACTGACAGCGACGCACTGCCTGCACTGAGCAATGAACAGTGGGCGGACTTGCTGGAATAATGCTCTAATAACGCCAAATCGAACAATAGACACCAAACATTAAAATAAGGAACTTAAACTCCAAACGTCTTATAATCTCTTCTGCGACGTTATTCCGGGATTTAAGTTCCTTTTCTTTTGAAAAAGACTAATTACCCTACGGCTGGGTGATAACTATAACACGTCGACAATCTGAAGAAGTTGTCATTCCATAATCGCCAAGGCTTACTTCAGTCTTAAACTGAGTGTCACTGACACCTTGGCTAAGCAAAAACTGCTTCACAGTATTCAAACGATTGGACGATAGCTTTTTATTTCTGTTCTCATGCCCCACCGTATTGGCGGAACTGATAAGCATAATCTTCTTTTCAGGATGGGTCTTCAACTTTTCCGCCAACACTTGCAATTGTTCACCACCTTTTGAGGATAGTTCCCATGAATCGTTTTCGAAATAGATTATCGCACTCGTTTCTTCACCTTTTCCGGCAGCAGTACTGTTTATGCTTTCTATTTGGCGTTTCAATTCATCCGCTTCTTTTTTCAGCCGCTCCATTTCTTCTCTGGACTGACGCTGAAGAGTGGCTTTTGCACTGGCACAGTCTACTTGACTGGCATCCAATTCACTATATAAATCGGCAATCTGCTTCCTCTGTAACTTGCTTTTGCTCTTTACAAAATTATATCGTATGACAACGCCTGCACTATAAATACCTTTGGGACTAAAATCCGATTTCGTAGGTATGCATTTATATTGACCGATAACGCCTAATGTCAACTGACGCTGTATGTCAAACTCTAATGACAAGGAGAGAGGTATATACAAAGCATTGAAGTGTTTCTTATCTTCGGATGATTTCAAATAAGAGTGGCTATACCCATTAAAATAGGCGTCACCTGTAGCTGTCGCTCTTTCGTTGTAAGACCATGTCTGTGAGTTCCGATTCCAGCCACGCATATAGCCCACTCCCGCACCAGCGTACAGATTCAGCCATTGCGATTTCCGCTTAGGCCAGATTTCAAGAATATTAAAATCCGCATTGGCATCCACCCCCGCCAAATACGTGTTATTGAGATTTTGCAATCGGTCGGATTTCAATTCAAGCGTACCGGTACGATCACCTATCAGAAAATTATGATCCGTAGTAGTGATCGATAAGCTATGATTACCGCTAGATTTCAACATGGTATATCCCGCATTTACACCTAATCTCACCCAAGGTTGAATATTGTACTTCACGCCTAAATTTAAATCAGGCGCCATGGTTCTCTTCGAATTATCGAACAGTTCACTCCTCACCCCGTGATAACTACTGATACCGCCTTGCATATACACAGACCAAGTGCGGACTCGTACACTATCATTGTAGGTTTGGGCTTGGAGGGTAACCGTAGCCATGAGGACTACGGTTATACCAAGTATATTTTTTAATTTCATCATATTTGAGAAAAGATTAGTTATTTGGGGTCAACTAATGAGTAAGTATTATTAGTGCCTGTTTCACAACAATAAACAATTGCATTAATACCATTCTTGATAACACTAGTTGAAGCATTATAAACTATCAACTCAAAACTATGTGATAATGTAGGTGTGAATGTGACATCCTTGGTACCATTAGCATCAGTAAGCCTCATCGCAAACATACTGCGATAATTACAACCAGTCGTAATTGTAACGGTATAATTACGATTTACTGCTGTCTTGACAACCTTTACCACCTTCTTGCCATTAGCAATACCATCTACGATTTCAGCTCTCGATGCAACAAGTACAGGTGCAGCATCAGCTGCCGTATTAGGAGTAAAAACCGCATGTTCATGAGTGCTTCCTGTAGCATCCACAACCTGCTTTGAAGTAAATGTAACAGACAATACATTCAACTGATCTGCATAAAGCTTATAAACATTTGAATTTACTCCGGCATCCTGAATTGCTGCGAAATTCTCCGGTGTCATATACATCTGCTCGGCATTGTTTTCATCATAATAAATACCCTTATCCGTGAGCAACTGTTCCAGTTTTGCCAGGAGATTCGCAGAATTTGTATTATTTGCTGCCGTCAAATCATTGACAGCACCAATAATCTCTGCCATTTTAGCGAGTTCTGCTGCTTCAGCTGTATTATAAGCATCTTTGAAATCTTTTATTTCTGCAGAAATAACCTTACCATTATTATCTATCACAAGTTCCAGCTTCTCACCTTGCTCATTGATAGCGGTAGCAATCGTATTGCCATTCGCATCAATCTTGGTACCCAGCGTTGTGAAACCATTAGTCATAGTAGTATTAAGTGCTCCAAGACTTTCATTAACGCCTTGAATATCCAAATGCAACTGGTCACCAACCTTACCTATCTGAGTAGTCACATTAGCAAATCCAGTATTTATCATCGCAGTTAATGCGTCAAATTTCTCGCTGATAGTCGCAGTCTGGCTATTGATAACTGCAACAAGAGCATCTGCCGTTTTCTTTATTTCCGCAGAAATAAGTTTACCTGTTTCATCTATCTCAAGACGCAGTAGTTCACCATTTTCGTTCATAGCCGTAACAATCTTGTTGCCATTCGCATCAAGCGTTGTATTGAGCGCTTTGAATCCATCAAACATTGTTGTATTAAGCGTTCCAAGATTAGTATTTACATTGGTAAGTTGTGCATCCAGCGTTTTGTCCAAATCGTCAATTTTAACAGATACTTCAGCAAACCCTGCTTTAGTAATAATCGTCAACGCATCAAACTTCTCTGATAAAGTCGCTGTCAAACTATTGATAGTTTCAACCAATTTAGTTGCTGACTTCTCTATTTGTGCAGAAATAAGCTTACCTGTTTCATCTATTTCAAGGCGTAATAGTTCTCCGTTTTCATTGATTGCATATACAATCTGCTTCCCTGTTTCATCTATCTGTGTACTCAATGCAGAGAAACCATCGAACAGAGTTTTGTTGATAGACGACAAACCATTCTCCACATTTTCTCCAAGAATTTTAATAGCACCGGTATTTTCGTCTACCGATAATTTAATATCAGCCAAATTCTTATCCAGAAGCTTATTCAACGCTTCAAATCTTTCACTAATAGACTTATTAAGGTCATTTATAACCGACACAAGAGCTGAATAATCATTGATATAGGTCTGGTCACCATAATCAACTGATGGTTCAAATAATTCTGTACACGAGGTAGTACATAACATACCCGCAACTAAGAAAGGAATTAACACCTTTTTCATGTTTTGTTCATTGGAAGTGCTAACAGCCCCCTCGTTAGCGGTTAAATGTAAAAAGCGTGGGAACTACTGAATTATTACCACCATGAGGCTCTCGACTGCCCGATCAGGATAATAAAACAATAGCCCACGCCAGAATGTTATATAGTCTACCGCAAAGCAGAAATATATACCACTGACGTGAGCGTTCTTGCCTATTACCTCCTGACCGTGAAATTGTCGAGATTCCATGATGAGATAATATGTCAAACGCTCTTCGTTTACTAATATGTCCTTTCAATGCCTCTACTTACTAGGCATTAGAAATTAGGTACAAAATTATAGAAACTATTTTAAATAACAAGAAATTAATGCTTATTTATTTTTTTTTCTTCGCACTGCCGGCACTGAGCAATGAACAGTGGGCGGACTTGCTGCAATAGTGATTAATAAAGTATACCCTAATATCCCATACCAAACTGCCACAAAGGGATCACATTCATAAAACCTTGTTCAATGTCATCTTTTACGATGAAACCCTTTTCTATTCCCTGTATTTGCTTCTGCCCCTTCTTCTTACCTCCTATTTCAAAAGTCATCTCATCAATCAAAAAGTCAGAAACGGGAGAAGTCACGACATCCGAAAACGCTCTGGTCTGATTTAAGAAGAAAGTTTCCCGGACATTTCCGATATTAGAGTTTTCCTGAGCCAAATTATAGATAAGATTCGTATTATCCAAATAGATTTTATCCACCTTTCCCAATCCCCGAACTCCACCGGTGGCATCCCGCAATTGTGCTATAAGTCCCGCCTCCTCAATATAAAGGCAGTAATCTGAAATATTATTGCGGCTTATCTCCAGCACTTTAGCGATACTGCTAAAGTTCGGTTTAAACGGTACACTTTTAGCAATAATGGCAAGAAGCTGTTTGAGCTTCCGTCCTGTAGCTACATTCATATCTGCAAATTGAGGAATATCTGATTCTAAAGTCAAGTTAATGATTTGCCGCAAACGGATATCGTAGTCATCTTCCAAAGCAAACGGATAATAGCCTGTTTGCAGGTATTCATGAAAAAGCGGAAGCGGATGTTCTAAACCCGGAATATCAACCTTGTGCGTCACCATATCCTGTAAAGTATACACTTCGGAAGATATATGATGAAATAACTGTAAATATTCACGGAAAGAAAGCCCCTGCATCTGATACATAACCGCACGACGACTAAGGTCAGACGCTCCCTTGTTGATATCCAATACGGACGAACCGGTAAATACAATATTCAATTCAGGGTGATAGTCATAAACCAATTTAAGTTCTTTCGACCAATCCTTGTATTTATGAATTTCGTCGATAAACAGATATTTCCCTCCCATCTTCACAAACGCATCGGCCAAATCAAGGAGGCGATAGCTGGCAAAATAAAAGTCTTCTGCCGTAACATATAAAGCCTCATTCAAATTCAGTTTCTCCTTGATATGCTGAAGTACCAAGGTCGTCTTTCCAACCCCTCTCGGTCCGGTGAGCCCTATCATACGGCTATTCCAATTTATTTTGGAATAAATATAACGATGAAACTCAATATCAGTTTCCCGCACTAATTTCCGATAATACTCAAATAACTTCTCCATATGCTTTCTTTTTAGACAAAAATAGTAAATTTGCACTATAGGAGTGCATTATTTAAGAAGATTTGCACTAAGAGAGTGCAAATAGTTCTATATTCCTTGCAGCAACCTGTTTTTCTCCTATCTTTGCAGCCTAAAAACAACATCACATGAAATATAAACTCGTAGTCCTCGACCTTGACGGTACGCTTACCAACTCTAAGAAAGAAATAACTGCCCGCAACCGGGAAACACTGATACGCATACAAGAACAAGGAGTCCGTCTGGTACTCGCTTCGGGACGGCCAACCTATGGCATCGTGCCGCTCGCCAATGAGCTGCGTATGAATGAGTTCGGCGGATTTATCCTGTCCTATAACGGCGGCGAGATCATCAACTGGAAAAGCAAGGAAATGATGTACGAGAATGTGCTTCCCAATGAAGTGATTCCGGTACTCTACGAATGCGCCCGTACCAATCATCTAAGCATACTGACCTATGACGGGGCAGAGATAGTGACCGAAAACTCGCAAGACCCATATGTACAGAAAGAAGCCTTCCTCAATAAAATGGCAGTACGGGAAACAAATGACTTCCTGACCGACATCACTCTTCCGGTAGCCAAATGCCTTATCGTAGGAGATGCCGACCAATTGATTCCTGTCGAGTCTGAACTGTGTATCCGCCTGCAAGGAAAGATCAATGTTTTCCGTTCGGAACCCTATTTTCTGGAATTAGTTCCGCAAGGAATTGATAAAGCCTTGTCTCTCGCTGTCCTGCTGGAAGCGACAGGAGTATCACGGGAAGAAGTCATAGCCATAGGCGACGGATACAATGACCTGTCAATGATCAAGTTTGCAGGCATGGGTGTAGCGATGGGAAATGCACAGGAACCCGTGAAGAAAGCGGCCAATGACATCACACTGAACAATGATGAAGACGGAGTAGCGGTAGCCATAGAAAAACATATTCAGCTATCCTGCCCCATGTAAAAACGAGCAGATTTCAGGCTGATTTACAGCATATATCAAAGAATTATTCTACCTTTGTGGCTCCTAAAAAGAATCAAATAGTAAACGTTATGGAACATCAACTAACCATTTACAACACTCTAGATAGAAAAAAAGAACTGTTTGTACCGCTTCACGCGCCTCATGTAGGCATGTATGTCTGCGGACCGACAGTCTACGGTGACGCTCATCTGGGACATGCCCGTCCTTCCATCACATTTGACGTACTCTTCCGTTATCTGACTCATTTAGGATACAAAGTACGTTATGTACGCAATATTACCGATGTAGGTCATCTGGAACATGATGCCGACGACGGAGAAGATAAGATTGCCAAAAAAGCACGTCTGGAAGAGCTGGAACCCATGGAAGTCGTTCAGTATTTCCTGAACCGTTACCACAAGGCAATGGAAGCACTCAACGTATTATCACCAAGCATCGAACCGCATGCTTCGGGACATATCATCGAACAGATTCAGCTGGTACAGAAGATTCTGGACGCCGGATACGCTTACGAAAGCGAAGGCTCTGTTTACTTCGACGTAGCCAAATATAACAAGGATCATCACTACGGAAAACTTTCCGGTCGCAACCTCGACGACGTACTGAATACAACCCGCGACCTCGACGGACAAAGCGAAAAACGCAATCCTGCCGATTTCGCCCTCTGGAAGAAAGCACAACCGGAGCATATCATGCGCTGGCCTTCGCCATGGAGTGACGGTTTCCCGGGATGGCATGCCGAATGTACTGCTATGGGACGTAAGTATCTGGGTGAGCATTTCGACATTCACGGAGGAGGAATGGACCTGATTTTCCCGCACCACGAATGCGAAATTGCACAGTCAGTAGCTTCACAAGGGGACGACATGGTTCATTACTGGATGCACAACAACATGATTACCATCAACGGAACGAAGATGGGTAAATCACTCGGAAACTTTATCACACTGGATGAGTTCTTCAACGGCACCCACAAACTGCTGGCACAGGCTTATACTCCGATGACGATCCGTTTCTTCATTCTGCAAGCTCACTATCGCAGCACAGTTGACTTCAGCAATGAGGCACTGCAAGCCTCGGAGAAAGGATTGCAACGCTTGATGGAAGCAATCGACGCATTGGATAAGATCACTCCTTCTGCAACGACTTCAGAAGGTATCAATGTGAAAGAGCTCCGCGCAAAATGTTATGAAGCGATGAATGACGACTTGAATACACCTATCGTTATTGCACAACTCTTCGAAGGTGCCCGCATCATTAATAACATCATCGCCGGAAATGCTGCCATTTCTGCAGAAGACCTGGATAACCTGAAAGAAACGTTCCGGCTCTTCAGCTTCGATATTATGGGACTGAAAGAAGAGAAAGGTTCCTCGGACGGTCGCGAAGCTGCCTACGGTAAGGTAGTGGATATGTTATTGGAGCAACGAATGAAAGCAAAAGCCAATAAAGACTGGGCTACTTCGGACGAAATCCGTAATACATTGACTGCACTCGGATTCGAAGTTAAAGATACGAAAGATGGCTTTGAATGGAGACTGAATAAGTAATTGCAAATAAGAATAAAGGGGCTGTGTCAAAACTAAGGCACATCCCCTTCTT
>ULUT01053712.1_pt1 | contig 17529 bp, 14 predicted proteins | sample 1958691 | NCBI WGS metagenome assembly ULUT01 (sample SAMEA4835766, study PRJEB28245) | human gut metagenome | biome: gut microbiome; material: fecal sample | place: Denmark | collected 2008 | reverse complement strand
GATGTAGAAGACTGCTATTGGTCTATGACTACATCATACCAAGGAGGCGGAGAAATGTTTTGTTCAAAGTGTGGTCATCAGTTAACTGATGATGCAAAATTTTGCCCGGTATGTGGGCAGAGGGTAGCTGTTACGGGTCAGCCGGAAACAGGTAAGGCAGTTAGTGGAAGGATAGATACTGCATCAGGGCAACAGGAAAGAGAACAATCCTCTTCAATGAATCAAAGCAGTATGGATGGAGGGAAAAAAGGAGAAGATGAGAAGATTAATTGGAGAGAATATCTGACAATAGAGAATATTGAAAGGTATGCGCCAGTTGCGGCACTGATTCCGCTTGCTATGGCTGTGATCGTAGGAGTTTTTAATGGTTTGATGGGTGCGTTTGAAGGAGCAGAGCCAGTTCTTAATGTTGTAGTCATTGTACTGAAAACCATATTTTTGTTAGCTGCCATATGTGGGACAGCAGGTTTGGTTTATGTTGCTATCACGAAGAAAGATATGGCTAAGGTAAATACCTGGCTAGCACCTGCTGGAGCATTATTTGCAGTTATTGCATGTCTTGGAATTGCTTTTGATTGGGGAGCAGTTGCATGGATCTTTGGAATTATTTCCGTATTGTTGGGACTTGAATTTCTGGCAAGGATCGTGATTGGTGGTCAACCGATGGACTCGGGATTTAACCCGTCAGCAGCGTTGAATAACTATAAAAAATATTACAAAGACTACAGGTCAAAATATGCTACTACAAAAGACCTTGAAAGAGCGGGAATACCGGATCCGGAAAATTCTAAATTTGATGGTACAGGAATTGAGCTACTTGGATATACTATTCTGATGGTTCTTGTATCAACAATAACGTGTGGGATAGCTGCACCTTGGATGATTTGTAAAATTTATAGATGGAGAATCGGTCATACAGTAATCAATGGTAAGCGCCTTACCTTTACCGGAACCGGAGGCTCCTTATTAGGAAATTGGATATTATGGGAACTCTTAACGGTTGTGACGTGTGGTATTTATGCATTTTTTGCGCATGTTGCTTTGAGAAAATGGGAATTAAGTCATACATATATTGAGGGAGAGCCGATATTAGCTAATGGTAATGAATCTTATTTTGATGGTGGAAGTGCGGCATACTTTGGATATAGCCTTTTGGGTGGGCTCCTGTTGACTATTACCTGCGGAATTGCATACCCATGGGTAATGGCGATGCTAAAAAAATGGGATACAGGACATCAGGTTATCAATCGCAAGAGACTTATTTTCAGTGGTACAGGTTTAGGATTCCTTGGGGAATATATTATCATATTCCTGTTGTCAGCAATAACATGTGGAATTTATGCTCCATGGGGAACTGTGCGTATGTACAAATATATTATCAGAAATACTGATTTTATAAATTAAGATGGAAAATAAAACCTCCTTACTCTTTGCAATGTCTTAATAATAGAAGGCAAAGAGAAGGAGGAATTAAATGAAAGAAAAGGAACTTTGGGAAAGAATATTTTTCAGGATATGGAAGATGGATAGTTTAGTTTGTATCCGACAAACAGAACCATCTAGGGAAATATTTGAACGAGTTATGAGGATTGTGAGGGGGATAAAAAGAAAATGACAATGAAGGAAGCTGTAGATGCAGCTCTTTTGGGAGATGAGAAGGGGTATCAGTACCTTTATGAATCTACCTATTCTTACAATTTCTATTTGGCAGGTAAATATCTACGCAATGATCAGGATGCGGTAAACGATGTCCTGCAGGATTCTTACATCAAAGCTTTTAATAATCTACATCAATTAGAAGATCCGGAAAAGTTTCCCAAATGGTTCTCGGCAATTGTGACAAGGACTGCTTTAAACGAATTGAGAAAGAAAAAGGCAGTCTTATTTTCCCAAATGCAGGATGAGGACAGCGAGCTTGACTTTAGTGACAATTTTGAAAGTGATCGGATAGACGAACAACCTGAAGCTTTAATGGATGAAGTAGAGACAAAGCGGCTTTTGCAGGAGATGCTGGATACGCTGTCAGATGAACAGAGGCTGTGTGTCGTAATGTATTATTTTGAAGAATTGTCGGTGAAGGAGATAGCAGAAGAGTTATCTGTATCAGAAAATACGGTAAAAAGTCGTTTGAATTATGGCCGGAAAAGTATTAAAGAAAAGGTTCTCGAACTTGAAAAGAAAGGGACGAAGCTTTACAGTATGCTGCCGATTCCGTTTTTCCTTTATCTATTTAAGACTGATGCAAAAGCATGTGAAGGAGAAGTGATAGCGGGTGAATTTGGTAATGTTTTGAAAGCTGTAACGTCGGCAAGGGAAAAAGGCAGACTTGAAGCATATGAAAAGACATCAAAAAGTATTACATCAAAAGCAGCAAAAACTATCATAACAGGAGGCATTAAAAAAAAGATTGCTGTGGGAATTTTGGCAATTGGAGTTACAACTGTGGGAATAGTGGGAATTACCCAGATAATAAACAGAGAGGAACCGGAGGCTGCTGATCCGCAGGTGTTTGTCGAGATATTGGAAAAACAACGAAGTGAGGTGGATGAATATAACGACCAAGACAAAACAATAAAAGCTTTTCTTTCTGGGACTGAAGAAGCAACGACAGAAGAAATTGAAGATGAACAGGACAGGAAAGAAGATGGATTGGATTACGAAGGGGAACTGGAAATTATAGAAGAGCATGTGGGTGGTACATATCTGTGCCGTGCAGATCAATCTGAATATGAACTTTCGGTTGCAGATAGTGCACGGATGTATCTGACTACTTTCTCTGAGAATGCAGATGACAATTTCCAAATTATGGTACCAGGGTCAGCATTCAGAGAATTGCATTTTGGATACGGAGTTACATATGAACAATGTGAATTATACGATTTCGCAGGAGAGATTTTTGGAAATGCTATTGTTGAGAATGGGGAAATCACATATTTCAACGAATATTTCAGGGAGTAATATCATTTGAATAATTTAAACTAAGGAGGAAACAGTATGTTTTGCCCAAAATGTGGAACGGAAATTAAGGAAGGGGCATTTTGCCCTAATTGTGGAACAGCAGTAGGCGGAGAGGATGTGCCGCCTGTAAACCAGTTGCAGGAGCAATTACAGAATGATTCACAAATGCATGCGGATGAACAGAAAACAACAGGGGTACAGCCGGAAGTATCAAATTCTGCAGCACAAACCAGTGGAAAGAAAAAAGAACCTGTGAATACCAAGGTAATAGGAATTATCGCTGTTGGTGTAGTAGCGTTGATAGCAATCATTATTATTGCAGTTTGTCATAAACCGACAATTAAGCTGAATAAGTATATATCTGTTGAATTTAATGGTTATGATACACTCGGACGAGCTACTGCAGCAATCGATTGGGACTCTATTGAAGAAGATTATGGAAAGAAAATTAAAGTTAATAAAAAAGCCCTGAAAAAGGATATGAAGGAACAACTTGGACTGGACTATGGAGATTTTGTTTCAGAGGATTTTGTAGATGAGTATCTGGCAGAAAATGGAGTGGCATTGCTACAGGAGTGTGTATATGGAAGCCTCGATAAGACAAATGACCTGTCAAATGGGGATGAGGTTACTTTTAGCTGGGAATGTCCGGATGAAGAGGTAGAAAGGTATCTTGGGTGTAAGCTGAAATATTCAGATGAAACTTTTGAGGTAGCAGGACTTGAGTCGGTTGGCACATTTAATCCTTTTGATGGTGTGACTATTACTTATTCCGGAACTGCGCCGAATGGATCTGCAAGTGTCGAATATCCATACGATGAAGATTATTTTTATTATCTGAATTATAGTTTTGATAAGAGGGATGGACTTAGCAATGGAGATACGATTAAGGTAACAGTTTCAATCTCTGGTAGCGAGGAGAATTTCGTAGAGAATTATGGAATGGTACCTTCACCTACTGAGCAGACCTATACAGTAGAAGGATTGATGGCTTATATAGATAAAGCAGAGGATATACCGGATGAGCTGATGATCAGCATGCAGAACCAGGCAGAAGATATCATCAAAGCAAAGGTAGCAAACAGCTGGGATGACAATGTTTCTTTAAAATCACTGGTGTACATGGGTAATTATTTCCTGACAAGTAAAGGAGACCAGTGGGATCATAACAGGTGTGCTCTTGTATATAAGCTTACTGCAGAAGAGACGATGGAAACAGAAGATGAAGGTACAGTAATTGAAGATGTTGATTTGTATTATTACGTTCAGTTCTCAGATCTTTTAACAGAGGAAGATGGTACGGGTGCTGTAGATATTACAAATTATACTGTGACAAACAATAGATTTAATGTGGAGACAGATCATGTAAAATCTTCAGGCTGGTGGACTTATTATTATGAGTTTGATTATTACGGATTTGAAGATATTTCTACTCTTTATAATGAGGTGGTAACGAAGAACCTGGAAGGCTATGCGCATGAAGACAATGTGACAGAGTAAGGAGAGATGTGATAATGGCATTTTTGGAAGATATTGGGAAAAAGATTTCAGATGCTGGGCAGAGTACAATCCAAAAAACCAGAGATCTTGCAGATACAGCTAAGTATACAACGGCAATTTTTGAAGAAGAAAAGAAAATAGAATTTAACATGGAGCAGATTGGAAAATTATATTATGAAGAAATTAAGTCTGCACCGGGGGATAATTATGCGCAGTACGTTGAGCAAATCAATGAATCGCAGAGAAAGATAGAAGAGATGCAGGAAAAGATAAAAGAAATGAAGGCAAGAGGAAGATGTTCAAATTGTGGAGCACCAGTTTCGAATGAAGATGTGTTCTGTGCTGCCTGCGGATATAAAATAGAAAGGCAAAAACCTGGCATAGTATGTGCAGCGTGTGGGAAAAAGCTTGATCCTGGAATGGCATTCTGTATATATTGCGGAACAAAAGTAGAGAAAACTGATTCAGAAACAGAAGAAGCAGCTGTAGATATTACAGAAGAAGTGGTGGAGGATAAGTAGTCATATGTTCTGTACAAAATGTGGAAGTGAGCTTCAGGATGGGGCAGCCTTTTGTACTCATTGCGGAGCTTCAGTAAAGCCAGTAGAAGAAAAAGTGAAAACTTACAGTACGGATATTGATGTGACGGGCACAAAGGAGTCAGACACAATAGATACTATTGTGTCTGCTCCAAACCTAGAAAGTACTGAAAAAAAGAAAGTAATACCAGCTGTACTGTACGTTGTAATTGCTATCCTGGTGGTTGCGGTTCTTACGGTGGGAATTATATTTTTCCTGCAAAGAAAAGATGCAGTTGTAGAAAAGGCGGATAAGGCAGATGCGACAGAAATAGAGGTAGATGCTGCCATGAGTCAGCAGAATGAGAGCAAGGAGAGTGAAGAACCGAAAGCACCAGCGGAAAAAGAAGAGGAAGCTGTGGCTGAAAGTGTATCACAAGGACCTAAGAAGCCAGGAACGGTAGTAATAGGTGAAGAGGCTGAACAGGGCAGCAATTTAACGTCAGAAGAAGCAGCTGATGCCCAAGATAATATTGTGGTGGAGGGTAATGAAGACGGAGAATATATGCTTCCTGGAAGTGATACCACCTATATTACGATGTCAGATCTGAAAGGATTTTCGGCAGAGGAGTGCAGAATTGCCAGAAATGAAATATATGCCAGACATGGAAGAAAGTTCGATGATGAAGAATTACAGAAATATTTTGATGGAAAAGACTGGTATCACGGAACAATTGCTCTGGGTGATTTCACTGAAGATATGCTGAATGAATATGAACTGGCAAATAGAGATGTTATTGTAGAATATGAAAAAAAGTCAGGTTACAGGTAAGAGTATGAAGAAAATTATAGTAAATATACTTATACCGGTAATAATGCTTATGATTAGTATTACAGGATGCAGTAATTTCGGGAAAGAAAAAAGTGCCCAACAGACGTCAGATACGGAAGAGATAATAGAAACTTTAGAGAGCGAGGAACAAAGTACAGAACAGACGGAAACAACAGGCTTATCACAGAAAAATGAGTCGAAAGGGGCTGATGAAAAAACATCAGAAGAAAGCACCATAGATGTGATAGGCAAGGTATTGATAGCTGGAGATAATGTTAATGTACGAAGTATCCCGGATACTGGAGAAACATCGCAGATTATGGGTCATGTTTCAGCTGGTGAGGTTTATCCGTTTCTTGCAAGTAAAAATGGCTGGTATGCTATTGACTACAATGGAACTGTGGCTTATATTAGTTCTGAATTTGCAATTGAAGTAGATGACGCTGTAAAGGATACAGATGCAGTAGAGGGCATAACGGATTTAGAAAATAAGCAGACAGAAGCAGCTCTTCCGACAGGAGACGGAACTGGAAAATTGGTGGTAATTGATGCGGGACACCAGGCAAAAGGAAACTCTGAAAAAGAACCGGTTGCACCAGGGTCGTCTACAATGAAGGCAAAGGTTGCTTCAGGAACTCGTGGAGTTTCCAGTGGTGTTGCTGAATATGAATTAAACCTGGAGATTGCGCTTAAACTTGAGACGGAATTGCTGGACCGAGGGTATCAGGTGATTATGGTGAGAACCAGTAATGAGGTTGATATCAGTAATAGTGAAAGAGCAGCTGTAGCAAATGATGCCGGGGCTGATGCTTTTATCAGAATCCATGCAAATGGTTCTGAGAACAGCTCGGTAAATGGCATGATGACAATCTGCCAGACCAAAGAGAATCCGTACTGTGGAAACCTGTATAGTCAAAGCAGAAAACTGTCAGATAGTATTCTGGATGCTATGGTAGTTGCTACCGGGGCAAAAAAGGAGTATGTATGGGAAACCGATACCATGAGCGGAATTAACTGGTGTACAGTTCCTGTTACAATTATTGAAATGGGATACATGACAAATGCCACAGAGGATGAACTGATGCAGACAGATGAATATCAGTGGAAAATTGTGACTGGAATTGCCGATGGTGTTGATGCGTATTTTGGAAAATAATTGTTTTGAGGGACTACTTTGGGAAAATGTAGTCCCTTTTTACATGCAGATGATCAGGTGGCTGCGGATTACAAAGATACAATTACAATAGAATTTAGCGCATTGGAAGGGAAGCTGCATTTCCCGACAAATAGATAAACAGAATTTTTGCAGTAAAGGGGAGGACAGATGAAAACAAAGGAAAGAACACTTAGTTCAATACATACTGTGGAAGAGCTGCATAATGGCTTTCTGGAAGAAGTCACTAATACGAGTGGGGTATATTTTGTGTTTATGCCTGCAGACTTTGAATTAATTATTTTGCCTAAAAATGTAGGATTTGAATTTACTTCTAAGCGAAAACCATCTTCTTATGGGATGGCTGAGCTTGAAGCAAAGGCAGCACATTATGGAGAATTTGGTCACTATGCAAGTCATCTTCTTTATATTGGAAAAGCCAAGGATTTGCACAGAAGAATTGAACAGTATATTGGCTATAGATACAATATACCAAATCTTTTTCCACATGATGGTGGGAGAGCAATTTGGCAAGTTAAACATAGTGAAAAGTTAATTATTCAATATATGGAGTGCTTAGGGGGAGAAGATTGCAGAAAGATAGAACATGCCTTGCTGGAAACATATAAAAAGCGATATGGAGCGTATCCGTTTGCCAATTGGAAGGCATGATGTATTAAAAAGAGTCCTGATAAGAAAAAACAAGGAAACATACAAAAAACAGCTGATGGTTGGTCCTTTTGATTGATTTAGATACACTTTTCCACTTTTCTTTCACATATATAAAATGAAAGAAGATGGGAAAGGAAATAAAGAAATGGATATCGTATCTAATGTGAAACAAAATACAGATAAATATGGCTATCATAAGGCAATTTATTCCTTATCAGAAAACGGAGAAAAAATGATCTGCCTTGCGGATGATCTTTCTACAGAAAAAGGTGAACCTTTAAATGTTTCTGATATGAGAGAATATTTATATGAAACTCTGTTAAGGCAGAAAGAAAAAGACGGATTCTATGGGCTTTATATTTTGGATTCTTCTTATCACCCAATAGAATTGGTATGGAAATTTCGCTTTCTGTCCTGAAAAAGAGATTACAAAAAGGTCAAGCAATTATATTTTAGATATATCGTTCTTTTTTTTATACATATAATGAGTTGAGATTACCATAGTGGTTTTGTGGAAAATTAAATTCATTAAGAGTATTGATTCGTGCAGGATTTTTGGGTTGGTAATGGAATGCTAATAGTACTATATATTATTTGCATATAATGAATAAGCCATAAAAGCAAAAACTTGTTTATAGTATGTGAAAAGGGTTACTTTTTCTTATCAGGGTAAGATAGAAACATAAATTATTGTATTTTAAAAGAGTTTCAACTAAAATCCCATGATTATGAGTTGAATGAAGAGGATGGAAATGCGGATTTTAGTTTGGTCGATTTTCATCCATAAAGAGAATGACATATTCCTACTTTTAGTTTACATATATAAGTAGGAGGTGAGAGAGATGTCACGAATTATAGACCATGAAACAACAAGCAAAAAGATCAGGGAGTATATGGATACATGTTCCTTGACACCTAAGGATGTGGCAAAAAGAGTTCCACTTTCAACGGTTCAGCCAGTGTACAAATGGATGGATGAGCGGAATAAAACTATTCCCCGTATTGATATTCTTGCACAGCTGACGGAAATTTTTGATGTGACACTAAACGATCTTTTGATGATGAAGCAGGTGTGAAACATTAAAAGAGGAAGAGCAGGTTCATTAGAGAATCTGCTTTTCCTTTGCGCAAATGTTCATATTTAATTATTTTAGAAGTTCATCTAGATAATGTTCCTCTTTGCTATGAGAACCATTGTGCTTGTGATATTTTTTGATACAATCTACAAGAAGCTTTGGATTTGACCCAAAATATTCTGTGTAGAAGGATGTGCTGTTATCATAGTTTCTTTTTCCGATGGATATATGTTCTTTGGCAAAAACTTTTGCTTTCATCGAAGATTTTAGTTTTTCGAAGTCATGTTCAAGGTTTTCGGCTAGAATAAAAAGCATTTCTAGCTCTGGCTTTGTACAATATTTATCCACGGAAAGTATTTTGCCCTTATATTCCGATGGAATGATAAGCTTATCACTTTGCTTATCACCGATTCTGAGGATCCGTACCTGACCGGGATAGATATTCAATTCTGTTTTTACCTGTCCAGATGTCTTTATTTGCCTTGCGTGGTAAGGTGTTAATCCGAGCAGATCATCTTCAGTAAATTTTAGCAGATCATTTTTAAGAAGAATTTTTATGATTTCTTTTTCGTTTGGACCTTCGCACATGATCAGGAGTTTTTCCATACTTTCAACTCCTTTTTAAGCTGCATCAGTTCATCATAATTGACAGCGGTTTGAAATACATTATTATAAAACTGCCTGCTTTTTAGTAATTCCGGTCTGATATTGAATCCTTCGTACATATTGGTAAGATAAACCTTATCGTTGGACTTGGCGATATAGATATTGTCCTGCCGGTTAAAAAGATCCAGAAGCTCACAATAGTGTGTGGTGAAGATAAGCGTTGCATTCCTTCTATTAACGGTTTTGTCTTTATAGAGACTGATCATGTTTTCGACCAGTGTTTTGTGGAAATGATTTTCGATTTCATCAATAATTAAATCAAATCCCTGTTGGAGAGATGCAATCATCAAAATATATAGAAGCATTCCTTTGGTGGTGCCGCTTGACAGCATATAAATCAGTTCTTTGTCGGAAACAGTTTTTGTTTCGCTACAGAAAGATAGCTTAAAGTTGTGATCATCCAGCATTTGAAGATCGTGGATATTTTCGTCAAATATGGAGATAACCTTTGCTAAAAGTGCCGGGCGAATATGGTAATCTTTCAGGGTTGCAAAGATGAGCCGATAGGTGTCGGCACCATTTCCAAAACTGTCAAAATAAATCGCTCTTGTTTCTTTCTTTTTTAAAACAAAGAAAAGAATGGAAGTATCTTCAGGAAGTTCGCCGGTTATTTCCACATCAACAAAATCTTCGTCATTATAGAGAGCCTTTGTTTTACTTTTATAGTACTTCTTCTTGCGGAGTCGCTGTTTCACAAAAATTGCCTTGGAAGCAAGGCTGTCTGCGTTTTTTAAAATGGTTTTATAGCGGTAAATAAATCCATCGTGATAAAAATCTATGCGCAATTCAACATTTTCATAGCTGTATGGTTTCCCATCCAGATGGAAATCACTCAGAATAGAATAGCATGCATCAAGAAGTTCAACTGCGGTGGTTTTCCCGGAAGCATTTTTACCGATAAAGGCCATTGTATTATAAACGTGAAGGTCATCAGCAATCTCTTGCAGCTCGTATTCTTTATCTTCAGCAGTCTTTTTGGATTTCGAAACAAAATCTATTTCGAAAGAGTCATTACAGTTTTTAAAGTTATTTGCAATTACATGCAAAAGTTTCATGGTATACGCCCTCCTTTGTCACTTATTATAACAATGAATCGAGTTTTGAACAAGAAAAATGTTTAAAATCAAATTAGAAGCATCAAAGTACTTATTCAGTAGATGGTATGATGCGAATTCTGCTTTTAATCAGCTTTTTGTATAGGATATCCGAAAATTTACTCTGTTATTTTTAAGTAGGAACGATTTAGATAAAGTACATAGGTGGATGTGTGTAGCCTGTTTTTCACTTACCAGGGAAATCTGATTTTCGCTTTTCAAGAGAATGACGGAGAAATAAATTGTACTTATAATGAAGGAAGTAAAACTGTAATTTTATTTGGTGTGTCCTGATAAGGAAAGACAGAAAGAAGGTATCCTGTTTGAATTATTTTGTGAGTTGCCTCTATGGACAGTATCGGAAATATCTTTCTATTATAAAAGATCTTAATCTGAAAGAGGATGATCGGCTTTGGATTTTGGGAGATGTAATTGATGGAAATGAAGAAAATCCGGAAGAAAATTTAAGGCTGCTTGATGCAATTGAGAAAAATCCAAAGGTAAAACTGATCGCTGGAGATCATGAATATGTGCGTATGATGCAGGAAATATCTGATGAAAAAGATAAAAAGAAGTGGGATCAGAAAGAGGCTGCATTTGTGGTATCAGGGAAGGCTTTTGATGAATATATCAAAAGCAGTATGACAGCTGAACAAAGAAGCTATTACTTTTTGCAATTCTTTTCAGGGATTAAAGTCTCGGAATCTGTAAGAATTGGAAACAAATACATCTACATGGTTCATGGAACTCCTGCAAAATACTCTCATGATCAAAACGAATGGGAAAGGAAGGTGTGTTTTGGCTTTCCTGATTTAAATAAGGATTATTGTGGTTTAGCTATGAGGGATCCTGAAATTGGCAGAATTTTATTGGGGGAGACGATTGCGCATAAAAGGGGATTGGTTGTTTTATGCGGTCAATTGTCACCGGGACGTGCAGCACATATGGTCAAGCAAGATTTGGCGGAAAAGGGAGCCTTTTACCATAATGGAGTGTTAGCGATTGGACGGGATGCTGTAACTGATCCTACGTATGTGATCGGCATTGATGAATTGGGTTTCTTTATTAAAGGAAAATATGATTAGCGCAACTGAGCTATTAAGGCGGGAGAACGAAAGAGGGCATAGAGTTGGAAAAGAAATTGGAAGAACAGGAATTTATAAGATATCCTTTTTGCAATGATTTTTATAGCAAAGCAATACGAACCGATGATGATGCGATCGGGAAAATAAAAAAAGAGATCCTTACAGATTTGGAAGTCTATCACCTTTCGAAAGAGGGAAGAAGAATTGTAGACGATTTTACTATGTTTCATTTGCAAACATTCAGAGCCAATCTTCCGGAAGCAGGGGTGGGCTATTTTAATCTGATTATACGTACGCCGGATTTTACAAGAGGAGAAGAGATGGCAGAGATTCTGTGTAGATCCCTGTTTGCAGAAGAAAATGATATTTTTAAAATCACAGAAAAGGATTTGCTTAAAGAAGAAAAAAGCTATACAGGAATAGATGGATGTTTGGAAGATAAAGCACAGGGGTTTCGTTCGATTCTAATTCTGGAATGTAAGAAGAAAGTCAGCATTGATGCAGATCTGCCATCTTCAAGTATGAGAGAAAGTAACATAAAAGAAGTAGAAAGTTATCAGAAAACGTGGGAGAGGGTTCTGGTGCATACAAAAAAGCATCCGGAAGTCGCTCACATTCTGGTTGTAGGAGAGCATAATTATTCTTTTTTTGTTCAGAAGCATCGAAAAATTGCGGAGGTATTCTTCGCCCACCATATTTTTGTCCCAAAGCAAGAAAGAGAGGATTTATGGAAACAGTGTGCAGAAATGCTGAAGCAATCCTCCTTTAAAATAAGTAATGAGTTTCTGAAAGAGTTGAAAAAGTATTATGAGAAAGCCTATGAAACTACGTCATTGGAGGGAAGGGAATTTAATGAGGATGTAGTAAATTCTTTGTATACGGGTTACTATGCAAAGAAGAGAAAGAACCTGTTTCTTACAAGGGACTGCATTCCCTTTTATAAGATTAAATGGAAAACGCCGGAGGAAATACTGGGAAGGTTAAATACAATGACAGGGCTCCAGAAAGTGAAAAAGGAGTTTATGAACTTATATCTGGATTGTGAAAGCGGAAAAACAATTGGAAAACGTTATCACATGATTTTTGAAGGTAATCCAGGAACTGGAAAAACAACAGTGGCAAAGCTGACTGCAGATCTGTTTTATTCCATGCACATCACAAAAACCAATAAACTCGTGCAGACAAAGCCTTCTGATTTTGTCTCTGAATGGGTTGGAGGAACTGGTTTGAAGGCGAGCTCGCTCATCCAAAGCGCCTATGGAGGTGTTTTGTTTATTGATGAAGCATATGGATTTGAGAATTTAAAGAGAAAAGAGCAGGTATTTAATATTCTGTTACAGGAGATGGAGGAGCATACGGCTGATTTGATTGTGATCATGGCCGGGTACCCGGAAAAGATGAGAACACTGTTAAATGAAAATCCTGGATTGGAAAGCCGTTTTGGAAAGCGGATGGTATTTGAAGATTATTCCGAAGAGGAACTTCTTGAAATCTATCTGGAGAAATGTAAAAAGGAAGGGTTTTGTGTTGAAAAATCAGCCATTGGAATAGTAAAAGATTGTATCCGATATCGGATGTGCAAAGAAAACTTCGGAAATGCCCGTGAAATGGAAACGCTTTTTGATGAAGTGAAAGAAAAGTGGGTGGAAGAACTGGTTCAAAAGGGGAAGGATTTTAATAGGAAAATGGAAAGAATATTTATGGAGATCCATTTTAAGAAAACCTTACCTGATAAGGAAAAAATCAGACTGGATAATCTGGTTGGCTTAGATTCTTTAAAGAAAAGATTGCATCTCTTTGAACAGGAGGCGGCTTATAAAAAGTTATTAAAAGAAAAGGGAATGGCATCAATGCTCACGGCTGCAAATCACATGCTGTTTCTTGGAAATCCGGGAACGGGGAAAACAACAGTTGCAAACATTTTGGCAGAGGATTTGTATTCCCTGGGGGTGATTAAAAAGAATTATGTGGTGACGATTCATAAAAGTGATCTTCAACATTCGATGGTTGGCAAAACGGCAGAAATTCTGAGAGATTTTGTGCGCCGGGCAACCGGAGGCGTGTTATTTATAGACGAAGCTTATGAACTGTCTTATGAAGCAACGCGGGAAGCAACAGAAGTATTATTAGAGGAACTGGAAAAGAATAAAGAAGACCTTCTTATTATTATGGCGGGATATCCGGATGAGATGCAGGAATTCTTAAAAAGAAATCCGGGACTGGAATCCAGAATTGGTTATACATTTTACTTTGAGGACTATACGACAAAAGAATTGACAAAAATTTTTGAAAGAAAAATGAAACAGGCTGGTTTTGAAGTTTCTAAACAGGCTCTTTTAAAGGCGACGGAACTGATGGAATTCTTTTCAGAAATGGATAACTTTGGCAATGGAAGATTTGCAGATAAAATCATCCAACTGACCATAAGCAAAAGGGCACAAAGATCCTTCATAGATGTATTTTCAGATATAGAAGAAGATGACATTCCTACAAAAATGGATGTCATGGATGTTTTGACAGATGGGCGGGATCTGGATATGAACTTAATTACAGAAAAAGATCAGAAAAAGCGAATTGCCATTCATGAACTTGGACATGCGCTTGTTATTCTTCATTTAGATCCATCCCATCCACCTATGGAAATTAGTATTCGTGGAAGGGCACGGTCTGCCGGAAGAGTACAGAATAGAAATTACAGAGGAGCTGAATTATCGGAAGGAAGGCTTAAGGAATTGCTGATGGTATATCTGGCTGGACGGAATGCGGAAATCTTAATACTGGGAGATAGCTCTGCAGGGTGCGCCGAGGATTATCAGAGAGCCAAATATTTGGCAGAGGGAATGGTACGGAACTATGCAATGGGAACCATCGGTAAGACCACATCCAGAGATCTTTTGATGGAAGCGGACCAAAAATCGATGGAGATCTTAGAACAATATCAGAAAAAAATGGAAGTATTACTGGACTATCTTTTAAATAAGGAAGTGATGTCTGGAGAAGACCTGCTGATATATTTAAATAAGAAAGAACTAGTTGGAGAGGAAGAATATAAATGAGTGAGATGCTTAGAAAAAAGATGGTTGTAAAATCTGAAAAATATGGAGTCATGGGTGAAATTCTTGATTATGGAATGGTAATTAAACTGTTTTTCTCTTATCAGGGTAAGGATGTTGTAATGGGCTTAGACAGAATTTGGGAAGATACAGAAGATGCCTGGAAGAAACGGGGACAGGAAATAATGGATTTTTATATTGAACATTTGGATGTAGAAGAGAAGAAAACAATGCTATTTTATTGGAATGTGAATTTTACTGAAGACCGGATAATGTTGGCTCATGGAAATGTTACGGGTCATCCTAAATTAGCTGACAGTTATTATATTCATACATCCGAAGTGGAAGAAATCTGTTTAGACAAAGAAAAAGAAGAGACCCTGATAAAGACAAGTCATACGGTTTATCACTGCCCTTTCGCTTATTGTGATTTTGCAAAACAGGATGAAGCACCGGACCTGATACCGGAATATGCATGGCTGAAGGAATATTATCAGGGGGCAGCTTATGATCCTGAAATTGAAGAGGATCAGGTTCTTCTGGTTTTGTCTAATTTTGATGATTATTTCTTTCACAGTATTTATTATAAGAAGAAGGGGGAAGAAAAACGGAGGAATTATAGTAGTCGTGCTCATATCGGGATGTTTCAGGACAGCTATTTAATTCATGTGGAAGACACTCCAATTGATCTACGGTATTATCCACACTTTGGAAATGTGGAATTCTATTCTCAGGAGACGGATGGAAAACGGTTCTTTGTTGAAAACATTGGAAATAGCACTCTTTATGTAGAGGCGGAGGAGGGAACTTACTGCTTCTTACCAGGAGAACGAAAAGAAATTATCAAGGAGAATGCAGAAAAAGAGAAGCCGGTTCTTCCAGGTGGAGATTTGTATCCGGCCGGTATTATCGAATAAAATATATTTTATCTTTTATATAATTTGACAAAACAAAATAAATCATAGTAGTAATTTCTTAAAACAAGGCTTTTGGAATGTAATGTTCCGGAAGCCTTTTATTAATGTTCATTCCGAAACTGAATTCCCTAGAAAACGCTGTATCAATCTCAGTTGCAGCATAAGCCTTTCCGGATTTCGTGAATTTCGATGGCATGGTTCAACAAGCTAAATGTAAATCATTTTTTAAGCTTTTATTTTTACATATATAAATATGAAAAGCTTAAAGCAAAATATTGAAAGGAAATAAAAAATAATGAAAAATCAAAACGAATTAACCAGGAACGAAAGAGAAGTAATGGAATTCTTGCTTCACCATGGCTGCAATGGAGTACAGGCGCAGAAATTTCTGGAGGAATACTGCCAGCCGCTTCCGGAGAGATTTAATCCTATTGAGTACATAAAAGAAAACGCGTATGTACTTTATTTACGTGAGATTATTCCGTTTGATGTGGCTGAGGGGATTGAAAAGGATCGTGGTGCTTATACGGAAAACAAAGTTAAGGTAATAAGAATATTTGCAACAATGCATGACCGGATTGGAAAATATATGGAAAACACGGGATCGGTATGGGTAAATGCAGAGCAACTGATTGTGGAGGTGATGGAGGATCTCCATATTGTAAATAGGAATTGTGAAGAAAACAAGAAACCTATTTATGATGCAATTAACCAATGTCCAGAGGAACTGAAATTAATGATAAAACAAAAAGGCGAGGAAAAGTATATTACATGGTATCGATGTGCGAAGCGGGAAGAAGCGATTGCAAGCGGCGTTCGTAATTTGTTATATCACAATTCTGCAGTGAGCAGTGACATTGTGACGATGACCATGGAAAGAGAAGGAAGAGACTTACTTGCTTATCTGGATGAAGATCAAAAAGAGGCTGTTCGGACGGCGGTTTCATCAAAAATATGTATCATTGCAGGAGGACCGGGAACAGGGAAAAGTTTTGTAATTAAAACTATTTCAGATTTTATATCAAAAATCAAACCGAGATGCGACATTAAACTAATGGCTTCAACAGGGAAAGCAGCACAAAATCTTCAGGAAAAAAGTGGTTATGTGGCCAAGACCATTCACCATGAATTGCAAATTGTTGATGGAATGGGATATGAAAGCCGCCTGCAAAATAGCTTTATTGCTGTGGATGAAATGAGCATGGTGGATGAAAAGTTGATGGAAACGTTGGTAAATAAAATTAATTATTATAATTGTCAGCTGGTATTGGTTGGAGACCCGGATCAATTACCAAGCGTTGGAGTCGGAGCGGTTTTGAGAGATCTGATTCAATCTGGAAGGATTCCAGTTTGCTATTTAAACAATTGTCATCGCCAACGGGAAGGTTCTGGAATTATAAAAGCAGCGTCCCTTATTAAACAGGGAGACAGTGAGATAGATAATACCGATGATTTTCAAATGGAAATATGTAACAGTGAGGATGCTCTGGTTGAGAAATTCATTCTTCAATATGAAAAAGGAGTTGAAAGCTATGGATTACAACAGGTTATGGGACTGGTTGCCACACATGGTGGGAAAATGGGGGATATCAATTTGAACCGCGTCCTGCAGGAAAAGCTGAATCCGGAAAGAGATGAGAATGCGGTTTATTCTTTACAGGATGGAAATGAGTTAAGAGTAGGAGACCGTGTTATCCATACAAATCACAATTTGGATGATGTAAAGAATGGAGAAATTGGACACGTAACCGCTGTTGAAAAGTCAGAAACGTCTACGGTTGTAAAAGTACGATATGAAAATGGGTTAGATGGAAATAAAGAAGTTTTTTATCATGACGAGGAATGTGAAGATTTGAAATTGGCTTATGTAATTACAATTCATAAGGCTCAGGGATCACAGTGCAAATGTGTAATTATGGGACTTAAGAAAGACTGCAGATTAAATAGCAGAAACCTGTTGTATACAGGAATTACCAGAGCAGAAGAACAATGTTTTCTGTATGTA
>ULUT01026373.1_pt1 | contig 17537 bp, 10 predicted proteins | sample 1958691 | NCBI WGS metagenome assembly ULUT01 (sample SAMEA4835766, study PRJEB28245) | human gut metagenome | biome: gut microbiome; material: fecal sample | place: Denmark | collected 2008 | reverse complement strand
CAGGAGCTGCCGATACATACTGTAACTCTCATAATAATCTATATTCCCTTTTGGTTTTATTGGAATTCTGCAACGTCAACCCACGTCATAAGGAAGTCACGCTCTTGAGCGTTGCCCTTGACGGATTGAGACGCGGCGACGATAGGCATCCATTTCTGCACGTATTTCTTTTCGGTGTGGCTCTTTTCGCAGAACAAGTCAAGATATTTCTCGGCGGTTTCCACATCGCCTGCAAGCACGAAAAGCAAGTAGGTTCTTGCCACGTCCGCGGACGCGTTGCCTTGCGTTGCGTGAGACCAGTCAAGGAAATACGCCTCGCCTTCGTCGGTGATGATGATGTTGGACGGGTTGAAGTCGCCGTGGCAGAGTTTGTTGTGCTTGGGCATGCCTTCGAGTCTTGTGTGGAGCTCGTACTTCACTGCGTCGTCAAGATCGGTAAGGTTGATTTTTCTGTTCATTTTGTCACGAAGTTTTGTGAGCAACGGGCATTTTTTGGATTGAACAAGGATTTGAAGATCAACGAATTTTTCGAGATATTCGTCTTTCTTGTCGGGGTTTTCCTGCATAAGTCTGTCAAGAGTCTTGCCCTTGATAAACTCGGACACGATAGCCCATTTGCCGTCGATCTTGGTGACTTCGATGATTTTGGGAACGTTGAGTCCCGTCTCTTCCACTCTCGCTTGGTTGAGAGCTTCGTTGAGCACGTCCACTTTCGAGAAGTCTTCGTCAAAAAGTTTCACGCAGTTGTCGCCATCGCGATAGACCGTTTTGTTGGTTCTTACGGCTATGATTCTGTCAAGATTCATAAGTTTCTCCTTATATTTTCACGCTCACACTTCGACGTGTTTGCCGTAGTAAGCGTTGAGATACATTTGTTTGATCTCGCTCATAAGCGGGTATCTCGGGTTTGCGCCGGTGCACTGGTCGTCAAAGGCTTGTTCAACCATTTCATCGAGACGGTCAAGGAAGTCTTTCTCGTCGGGGACGTAATCCTTGATGGTGGGTTTGATGCCGACTCTTGCTTTGAGTTCGTCGATAGCCTTGATAAGGTTGTTGAGTTTTTCTTTGTCGTTCTTACCCTTGATGCCGAGATAATCTGCGACTTCCGCATATCTTGCAAGGGTGTGCGGATAACCGTATTGCGGGAACGTACCCATCTTTCTCGGCGTTTCGCTTGCGTTGAAGCGGAGCACTTCGTCAATCATGAGCGCGTTTGCAACACCGTGCGGGAGATGATGGAATGCACCGAGCTTGTGAGCCATTGAGTGACACACTCCAAGGAACGCGTTTGCAAATGCCATACCTGCCATAGTTGCCGCGTTTGCCATCTTCTCTCTTGCTTCGGGATCGTTGGGACCGTTGTCGTAGGCTCTGGGGAGATATTCGAATATCATCTTGAGTGAACGCATTGCAAGAGAATCGGTGTAATCGGTTGCGAGCATTGCCGCGATTGCTTCAAGGTCGTGCGTGACTGCGTCGATACCGCTTGCCGCCGTAAGTCCTTTCGGTGCGCTCATGTGGAAGTCTGCGTCGATGATTGCCATGTTCGGCAAAAGTTCGTAGTCAGCGAGCGGATACTTGACGCCCGTCTTTTCGTCGGTGATAACCGCAAACGGTGTGACTTCGGAGCCTGTACCTGCGGAAGTCGGGATTGCGATGAAGTATGCCTTTTCACCCATCTTGGGGAAGGTGTACACTCTCTTTCTGATATCCATAAAGCGCATTGCCATATCCATGAAGTCAACTTCGGGATGCTCGTACATAACCCACATGATCTTGCCTGCGTCCATTGCAGAGCCGCCGCCGAGTGCGATGATGCAGTCGGGCTTGAAGGCTTTCATTTGTGCCGCGCCTTCTTTTGCGCATGCGAGCGTCGGATCGGGAGCGACGTCAAAGAACGTGGTGTGTTGGATGCCCATTTCGTCGAGTTTGTCTGTGATGGGTTTTGTGTAACCGTTGTTGTACAAGAAACTATCGGTCACGATAAACGCTTTCTTTTTGCCCATGACGTTTTTCAATTCGTCGAGAGCGACGGGCAAGCAGCCCTTCTTTATATAAACCTTTTGCGGTGTTCTGAACCAAAGCATGTTTTCTCTCCTTATTGCGACGGTCTTGATGTTGATGAGATGTTTTACGCCGACGTTTTCCGAAACGGAGTTTCCGCCCCAGGAACCGCAACCGAGCGTGAGCGACGGAGCAAGTTTAAAGTTGTACAAATCGCCGATACCGCCTTGAGACGACGGAGTGTTGACGAGAATACGACAGGTTTTCATTCTTGCCGCAAATTCGTCGAGTTTCGCTCTTTGCGTGACCGCGTCGAGATAAATGGAAGACGTGTGTCCGTAACCGCCGTCGGCTACGAGTCTTTCCGCTTTTTCAAATGCGTCGTTTATATCTTTCGCTCTGTACATTGCAAGTACGGGAGAGAGTTTTTCGTGTGCGAATTCTTCGCTGAGTTCAACGCTTTCCACTTCACCGATGAGAATCTTGGTATCTTTAGGAACGTCGAATCCTGCGAGTTTTGCGATGGTGACGGGTTTTTGACCGACAATCTTTGCGTTGAGTGCGCCGTTGATGAGAATGGTCTTGCGCACTTTTTCGGTTTCTTCGGGGTTAAGGAAGTAGCAACCGCGGTCTGCAAATTCTTTCTTTGCCTTGTCGTATACGCCGTCGAGAACGATGACGGATTGTTCGCTTGCGCAAATCATACCGTTGTCGAACGTCTTGGAGTGAATTATGGAGTTGACGGCAAGCACTACGTCTGCCGTATCGTCGATGATTGCAGGAGTGTTGCCTGCGCCGACGCCCACTGCCGGTTTGCCGCTGGAATATGCCGCTTTAACCATTCCGGGACCGCCCGTTGCGAGAATGATGTCCGCTTCTTTCATGATAAGGTTGGTCATTTCAAGGCTGGGAACGTCAATCCAATCGATGATGTTTTCGGGTGCGCCCGCAGCAACCGCCGCGTCAAGAACGACTTTTGCCGCCGCAATCGTGGACCTCTTAGCTCTGGGGTGCGGGCTGATGATGATGCCGTTTCTCGTTTTGAGAGCAAGAAGAGTCTTGAATATTGCCGTAGATGTGGGGTTGGTGGTGGGAATAACCGCCGCAATGAGTCCGATAGGCTCTGCGATTTTTATCGTGCCGTACGCCTTGTCTTCTTCGATGACGCCGCAAGTCTTGGTGTGTCTGTACGCGTTGTAGATATATTCGGACGCATAATGGTTCTTGATGACTTTGTCTTCGACGATACCCATGCCAGTTTCTTCAACGGCGAGTTTTGCAAGGGGGATTCTCATCTTGTTTGCGGCAGTTGCAGCGGCAAAGAAGATTTTGTCCACTTGTTCTTGCGTGAAAGTCGCATACTCTTTTTGCGCTCTGCGCACGCGAGCGATCGCTTCTTCGAGTTTTTCCACTCCGTCAACGACGATTTGGTTTCTTTCCATGTTGATTCTCCTATCAGTGTTATCAAAATTTTTTTGCTATCGTAATTCTCTTATCGAACATTCGATAACTATTTATCGATATAATTATATCTACACCCGATAAGAGTGTCAAGCGAATGCAGGCGGTATATCAATATTTTTTTATCAATATTTTCGACAATAGTCGCAGAGTGTATACTTTTCTTCCGTTTGCCGAATTTTCCGTTGTGTAATCTAAATAGATTACCCAATCTTCCACGCTCTATTTTCGCCTCTGGCAACAGGTCCTTCGAAATCGGGGTTTGCATCAAGCGCGGCAGCCACCGAGTCGTAGTCTATATAATACTTTTCCTTGAAGTTTGAAAGCGCGTCTTTTGCGTAGACCGGCGTTATTTCAAATCCGCCGCGCACATCGAGCGTGACGAGAGTTCCGCCCCTTTGGTCGCCGTAATCGTCAACTCTTTTGAAGCTAACTCCCGTCCACCCCTTATAATCATCGACGTTGTTGCCGTGAGTTTTGTGTGTCGTGCGATAGTTGTGAGAATAACCCGAGTGTTGACCGAAAGTCAGGCGTATGCCCTGATAGTTGACGGAAAAATCGTTGTCGTGGTGGTGACACATAAATATCGCCGTCGTGCTGCCGAGATTTTTTGCGACAGAGAAAATTTGTTCGTCTTCGGGCATATCTCCGTATTTGTTTGTATAGTCGCCTTCAAATTTGTGGCCGTAGAAATAATCTTCCGTCACGTTGCCGTCGTTGTAGGCTTCGTCCCACGCGGTTTTGAATTCGGGTATGCCGACGTGATTGAAAATCATGGATTTGACCGTTTTACCGTTTCTATTGACCCCGTATTCTTTGTCCGAAAGCGAGTTTATCGTGTCTTTGTACCAACTCACCTGATTTGCGGTGGGAACGTACGAATACGTATAGTTTTCTTCGTCGAATTGGCAATCGAAAAGGCAAAGCGAATACACAAGTTCACCCGAGCGTTTGCGCACGTTGACAAAATAATTTCCGCCGCCGTCTTCACACTTTTCGTCCGTGTTTATAAGGCAATATTTGTAGTTTTCGTTAAAATAAGTTATGAGTTTCTCTTTGGAGCATTGAAAATGCTGCGAATCCATCGTTGCAGAGTCGTTTTCGTATCTTCCGTCAAGGTCGTGATTGCCGAAAGTGAACGCCCACGGCTTTTGCAATTTTTCAAAAATCTCCGCGTATCTCTTGAAAAACGGCGCAGACGACACAAGAAAATTGTCGTTCATCACCAAATCTCCGTTGATTATAACGAGATCGGGATCCGTCTCTTTCACGAAATCTTCTATAAACTCGTAAGTTTTGTCGTTGCCGGGGCTTCCCACGACTTTGTACTTTTCAAAGAAGTCGACTTGCGGGTCGGACAACACCATGAGCCGAAAATCTCTATCGGACGGCGCATATACCGTCGCATACCCGTCTTCGCTTTCGCTTGCAAGCAAAAACGCAGGCTCGGGCTGACCTTTCTCTCCGCACGCTACAAGCGCGACCGAAAGCGTGAGCGCAAGCACCGCTATTGCAAGTACGATAAATAAAGATTTTTTGTTTCTCATAATTTTCCCTTTGTGTTCGTTTTTGTCGTAAAATTGCGTATATCCCGTTTCACACGGTATCGCCGCGCTCGATACGGTTTATTTCGAGTTTTTTCAAAACCGAAAGGACGTTCTTTGCGGTGCGTTGCAGCTCGGCGCGTTGAAGTCCGCCTTTTTTAAGAGATTTTAGCGTGCTTCCGTCGTACTTTCCGCCAAGTCGCGATCCGCCCGGCATAAGCACGTCCGCTTGCGCACGCACTCTGTACGCGTTGTCATCCACGCCTTTGAAAAGCGGATTTTTGGCTTTTTTCGTCCACCAGTCCGTCATAACCATATTTTCAAAGCCCCACTCTTCACGCAAAATCGTGGTGCAAAGATCGTAGTTGTGATAGGAATACACTCCGTTCACCTTGTTGTAGGACGTCATTACGCAAAGCGGTTTTGCTTCCTTGACGCAAATCTCGAAGCCTTTGAGATATATCTCGCGAAGCGCACGCTCGGTGAGTCGGCTGTCGTTGACGTATCTGAACCGCTCTTGATTGTTGCACGCAAAATGCTTTATGCACGAGCCAACTCCCCTTGACTGCACGCCTTTTACGATTGCGCTTGCCGTCTTGCCCGAAAGATAGGGATCTTCCGAGAAATACTCGAAATTTCGTCCGCACAACATACTGCGGTGTATGTTCATTCCGGGTGCAAGCAGAATATCCGAGCCTTTTTCTATCATCTCGTCCCCCACGCACTCGTACAGTTGCTCGGCAAGAGACTCGTTCCAAGTGGACGCAATGCACGTTCCGCACGGCAAAAGTGACGCTTTTTCGCATAGTCTTATGCCGCTCGGTCCGTCCGTCGTCGTTGCGGTGGGCACGCCCTTTTCCGCAAGACTTTCGCTTATTCCGCCAAATACGCCTGCGTTGCCTACCGCGCCTTTGGGGCTATTCATTCGATAGTCTCCGTGACAGAGATTTTCAAGGTCTTCGTCCGAGAGCGTGGCGACGAACTCGTCAAGACTTCTTTTTCCGTCCAAGACGTCTTTGAAATCTATCTTCTCGTCGCTGTGGGCAATCTCTTTTGGCATATTGCTCTCTATGCGCTCTTTCAGATATCCGCTCTCGCCCTTCACGATATGGTATTTCCAGTCGTACGACTGCATGCCGTTTTCAAGATTGCTCAAAAAGTTTTCAAGCTCGTCTTCGGAGAGTTTGTTCATTTTTGCCATAAACTCTTCAAAGGTTTCTCTGCCCGTGACGTCTGCTCGTTTGAGCATATCCGCGTCAAGCGAATCGTATTTGAATAGCGCGCGTATATCTTTGCTCGGCGAACAAGCCGTGTGGCAAACGCTCGTGACTTTTTTGTCGAATTGCACGATGCCTATGCTTTGCGCGTCTCTGACGTTTTCGCCGACGAAAAACTCGTAATCGCCGTATTCGAGCACCCAACACGCTTTGTATCCCGTCGCACTCTCGTCATCGTAGCTCGACAACGCGTATTCACCTATATCGAAGGTGAAACTTGTCTCTTCTCCGCTTTCTAGCTCGACGGTTTTCTTGAATGCGACAAGCTCCCTTGCGGGTTTCGGCAACATTCCGTCCGCTTTTCTGACGTACACTTGCGCAACCGTCTTGCCCTTCACGTCGCCGGTGTTTTTGATTGTGGCAACCACTCTTACGCCGTCTTGCGTCTTTTCAACGCTTCCGCTCGTCTCGAACGTAGTGTACGAAAGCCCGTATCCGAACGGATACAACACTTCGTTTTGCGCAAAGGTCTCAAAATAGCGGTAGCCCACAAACACGTCTTCGTCATACTCGTTGAAGTCTTTGTGTCCGAAATCGTGCGCGGGATATGCGTCATAGTTGACGGCAATCGTGTCCGTAAGCCTGCCCGACGGATTGACCTTGCCCGAAAGCACGTCGCAAAGCGCGTGTCCGCTTTCCATTCCGCCCTGCCAGGCAATCACTATGGCGTTGATTCTGTCGCCGAATTTGTCGATTTCTTCAAAATCTATGACGTTGCCGACATCGAGCACAAGCACGGTCTTTTTGAAAATCGCCGTGACCTTGTCTATGAGTTTGAGCTCGTCAAGCGTGAGATAAAAGCTGCCGTCTTTGAGCTTTTGCTCTCTGTCTTCTCCTGCCGCACGCCCTATCGTTATAATAGCAACGTCGCTTGTCTTTGCCGCGTCCCAAATCTCGTTTTCGCTTATGGGCATCTCCTTAAACGAAAACGGCCAATGTCCCCAAAATCCTTCGTCGGGAACGTTTTGTTTGCACCACTCGGAATATTTCTTGTCAAGATTTTCGTTGATTTTGATGCCGCTCTCGTTTTTCAGTCCGTCCGCAAAACTCACCTTGTAGGGAGCTTTCACGTCACCGCCCGAGCCGTATCCCACGCAAAACCAATCGTATTGCGTACGCCCGAACACCGCCACTTCTTCGCCGCTCTTGATGGGCAACGTTCCGTCGTTTTTAACAAGCACGATGCCTTCTGCCGCCGCCTGCCTTGCGCGTGCTCTCATAATAGGGCTTGTCACGCACATTTTGTTGCCGTCCGACGCCGACTTTTGCGCCGTGGGTGAAAACAGATTGACTACCTTTGAAATGAAACTCATATTTTTGCCTTATATCGTCTTTTGCCTTTTGAGGCAATCGAGCGAGTATTATTTGATAATTCTTTATAGTTATATTGTATTTTATATTAAAGAAAATGTCCATACCCAAATTTGCCGATTTCAAAAAACTCCGCATTTCCTTTTGCAACGGCAGATTTGCCGTAAACGTGCTTGAAAAAGCAACACACAACAAGGCAAATCGCACAGTGAAAATATAATAAAAAGAGAAAAGCCTTTCCGTTTTCGAAAGGGCTTTTCGTTTTGTTCGTAAAAAAATCAAAATGAATTTTTATACAAAATAGTTGAATAATTATTCTTTCATATTTATATCGTTTCAGTCGAGCGGCGCACCGCAGGAAGAGCATGTTTTATCGGTCGAGCGATTTTTAGTGCCGCAGTATTTGCATTTGACAAACTCCACCTTTTCCCCTTCGGTGAACGCAACACCGGTCTTGACCTTTGACACGAGAGTTTCAAGTTGTTTGCTCGCCGCACGCGGATTTTCGATGTCTTCGATGACGGTTGCCTTGCTGTTTGACGTGACGTATATGTCGCCGACTTTCGCCATTTTGTCGATTGCGCCGTATCTGACGTTGACTGCGCTGACGTCTTGATAACTTACGCTCTTGAAGTCAAGCGCAACCACGCCCGAACGCACGATTATACGTCTGTCGGTGAATGCGTATTCGAGATTTTCGTGACGCTTCTTTGCGGTGACGGATCTGTATATCCATATCCACACGGGCGCGAGATGAAGCACGAAAAAGATGCTCATAAAAACGATGAGCGGAGTTGGTATATCAAAGCCGTTCGTCGCCAGCATCCCGATGAAAAAGCCGTCGAAGATTATCCATATCAACGCAATCGGAAACATTTTTGCAACCGAGTTTGCGATATATGCGGATTTCTTGGGCTTTCCGCGCCAAATGATTTGCTCACCGTCTTGCAATATTTCTTCGATATTTTCGGGGCGTTTTTCTTCTCCGCCGGAACCCGCAAAATATTTTTCGTTCAATTCTGCCATACTTTTCTCCTTTCGTATATTTTATCAAATTTTATCGACACAATCAAGACCTTTCAAAAATATGCTCAAACGATGCAAAAAGAATACGTCCGTGAAAACTTCGCGAACGTATCCATGCGATTAAAAACCATAATTCTAATGCCATGTCGTCTATCTTGACTGACGGCGGTCGTTCTTTTTCTTGCGTCCCAAATCGGTATCGTCGTTGCCGCGCGCACGAAGAAACGAGATTGGGTTTCGTCACGTTTTTTCTCTTTAAAAAATATCCTACAAATGTGCAAAATTTTTTGTCATAGTATTGCAAAAAGAGACAACCTATGCTATTATTTTTATGCAAATACCATATGGGGGAAAGATAATGAACAATTTGCCCGATTACATTGAACAAACTCGCATTCCGGCGCAAACTCCGGACTCTATCGTCGAAAACGGCGCAGTGCATTTCGGCACTTTCGATATGCCCTTCAAGGCTATCAATCTTCTCGACACAGTCAAACCTTGCGGTCCGAAAATGCCCGATTGCATGAAAGCGTCCCGTCTCACCGAGTGGGAAGCGTTTGAAGTGCACATGGACGAAGGCGCACTCATCAGCGCGGTTTACAAAACCGGTCCTATGGGCTTCTCCATTTTCGTCTGGTACGACAAAAAAGAAAACAAAATCTATTCTTGGCGCAATCTCGTTCCCAAGAAAAAATCGAGAGTCGCGGCACAACTCGTGGACGATTATTGCTATCTCAAGACAAAACACAGCGAGTATAAAATCGAAAACGATTTTCTCAACGGAAAAGCGCACGCAAAAGGATTCACAAAAGGCAAAAACGGCGAGTTTTCAATCGATATTTCGTTTGACCGCATTTCTCCGCTCGCAAACGGAGTCATGCCGCTCGGCAAAAACAAGGACGGCTCGTTCAGAAATGCTCTTTACAGCGAAAAAGATTTCTTTAAAGCGACGGGAACGATAACCATAAACGGCAAAGCGTACGTCACCAACGAACGCTCCGTCGGCATCATCGACGACCACAAAGGATTCTACCCCTTCAACGCCCACTACGACTGGCTCACCACTATGGGACAAATCGACGACAACGGCGTTAAGAGATACTTCGCGTTCAATCTCACGAGAAATCAATCCGTCGACCAACCCAAATACAACGAAAACGTCATCTGGGTTGACAACGAATCCTTCCCCATGCCACCCGTCGTGTTCACGCACAAGAACGGCAAGAAAAAAGCGGACGAATGGCACGTCACCGACGAAAAAGGTCTCGGACTCGTCGACGTCACTTTCAAAATCAATCGCACTTTCTATATGCCCATTCCGCTTCTTTGCTACTACGCGTTGCCCTACGGCACGATAAGCGGCTACGTCACCGACACCAATGGCAAAAAATACGTTGTTGACGGCATGCTCGGCATCGGAGAAGATAAGACGACGCACATGTAAAAATCAAGCACAATTTTATCAAAGCAGTGCTCTATGCACTGCTTTTTTTTATTGTCTTGATTTTTACATCACTACCGCGCCGAAAATCTTTGCTATCAGTTCTCAAACGGACAAAAACTCCTGCCGCAATTCCGCAAGATTGTCGGCTTGCTGTCTACACGGAAAAATCAATAGCACCATTTTTACATATCATGCTCTTATCCCCTGTTTTTTTGTCTTGATTTTTACATCGCTACCGCGCCGAAAATCTTTGCTATCAGTTCTCGCACGGACAAAAACTCCTGCCACAATTTCGCAAGATTGTCGGCTTGTTGTCTACACGGATAAATCAATAGCACAATTTTTACATATCATGCTCTTATCCCCCTGTTTTTTTTTGATTTTTACATCACTACCGCGCCGAAAATCTTTGCTATCAATTCTCGCACGGACAAAAACTCCTGCCGCAATTTCGCAAGATTGTCGGCTTGCTGTTCCGGCTTCGCCTTCCGCATTTATTCATTGTCAATTATTCATTATTCATTAAAAAAGCACGCATCTAAGCGTGCTTTTTATTGTTGCGATGTGTTCTATTTTTCTTCAAACTTTGCTTTGAGTTTTGCAAAATACTCCGTGATATAGCGTTTGAGCGTGTCCATCGTCTTGTCGTACGACTCTTGCGACGTGGCAAGAAACGGATCGGGTATCGGTGCGTATTCTCCGGTTGCCACTTCCGAAAGCGTGATATATTTGTCACGATACCTTCTCGGCGTCAACAATCTGTGCATTTTTGACATGCCGATTATGATGTCCGCCTTTTCAAATCTTTCCGTATCGGTCTTAAAAGACGGCTTATGCGCCAGAATCTCTTTTTCGTCAAAACCTTCACGCTTCAATATGTCAACCGCTTTGGGAAATATGCGTTTAGATTTGTTGAAAACCGCAGAAGATTTGACTTCCACTCTACCGCGAAGCACATCGTCGTTTTCTATCATACGTCTGAGCATAAACTCGCAATACGGGCTTCTGCACACGTTTGACGAGCAAACGAACAATATATTGTATTTCTTATTTTCCATATTTCACCTTGTTTTCGGCTATCTGTCGCTATATTTTCGTTTCGTTCAATTCTTGATTATAAAAACGGGAATGGGCGGGTCTTTCTTCCAGTTGTAGAAGAAAGTCGCAAGCACCTGATACTTTTCGTCGTCGAGAGTTTTCAACCACGGCAAAAGCGCGTCTTTTTCTTCGTATCCGCTGTCTCCGCCGTAGTATACCGAAACACACATAAGACCGCCCTTTTCAAGAAGTTCCAGCCCCGATTCGATAGCCTGTTTCGTCGATTCGAAATGCGTATATATACCGTGATCGCCTTTTGGCAGATATCCGAGATTGAAAACTATGCATCTAACGCTCTCTTTTTGAGCGTACTTTGCCATATTTGCGTGTGAGTCGAGCACAACTTCGGCGGTCAATCCCTTACTTGCAAGCAATGCGCGTGTGCTGTCAACGGCATCCTGTTGGATGTCCATTGCCACCACCCTGCCGCCTTTGCCCACAAGTTCGCACAAAAATGCGGTGTCATAGCCGCGCCCGGCGGTTGCGTCAATACACACGTCACCTGTGCGCACGACTCTCTTTATTGTTTCGTGTACAATCGTCAATGCATTCATAATTTACTTATACCACATTCGCACGCATTAGGCAACCGAGTTGGCGATTTTGACATTCACTCCGTCAAAAGCCAAATTGTCGATTGCGGATTTTTGCGCCGCATTTTGAACGATTATTTCTGCCGGATCCGCTATTGCGGCAAAGCACGCTCCACCGAAATTCACAAAGCCGCCTGCAAGACATATTGTTTTGAGATTTGAACATTTTGCAAACGCTTGAACGCCCACACTCTTTCCGTTGCCGCCGATGACGATCTCTTCGATGCCGACGCAATTTTTGAAAGCGAAATCTATCACGTCGCCGTCAAGAACGAACACCTTTTTAAGAGTATTAGGAATACGCGACGTCATTTCCGTTTCGTCAATTTTGTTTGTTCCGTTCGTGCCGACGATAACGGGATTGTACGTCACGCTGTACGACAATCCTTCGTCGATTGCGTTTCCGAACAAATACGCAAACCCGTATCTCATATTGCCGTCAGATACGTCACCCGAAACATACTTTTTGTTGCCGACAAACGGCAAAGTGACTTCTTCGAGCGAAATGCAGTCTTTGAAGAGTTTTGCAGGCATCTCGGTTATACTGCCCGGAAGCAAAACTATTCTCAATTTCGTCAAATTGAAGAATACTGATTGCGGAAGTGTTTCAATTTTCGCCTGAATTTCGATGATTTCCACACTATTTGCTATATTTTGAAACAAATTTGCGTCTATTGCGACTATTTCCTCTCCGCCGACGTTTTCGGGCACGACTACGTGCAAATCGCTTCCCGTATACTCTTTCGCCACTCCGTTTTCAACAACGAACGGTGATTTTTCAAGCCACTTTGCAACAAGCGAAATATCTCCGAAACTTCCTTTCTTTATCACTTCGATTTTGTCTTCGCCATTGAACCAACCCAAGAATTCAAAGCCGTTTTTGCCTGCCGCATTGAGAATTATATCTTCGCTTTCAATGGTGTAAGTTGACGGATTTTCCACGCCTTCACCGCCCGAATAATCATAGGTGATCGTGTACGTCACGGGCGCAAACTTTGCATACATCGTCACGGTTTCTCCGCTTGAGATAATGGTGTACACTCTCGTTTTCAAGCTCTCGTCCGAGTGCCAACCCTCAAAAGAATATCCCGTTTTCTCGGCGTCCTTCAAGGTGTATTCTTCATCCACCGCAAGCTCTGTCGGGTTGTCGTGATTGCCGTCGCAAACGTATTCGACCGTGTATGTCGCCATGCTCCATTTCGCCGAAATCTTCAAGTCTCCGTGACTGCCTTTTGCAATTTTCTCAATCTTCTTCTCACCTATGAACCAACCGACAAATTTGTATCCGTCTTTGCTCAAATCGGGCAGAATAATATCGTCGCTTTCAACGTTATACTTCGCCGTCAGTTCTTCGTCGCAACTTCCGCCGTCAAAGTCGTATGCAATCGAATATTCGATTGCCGTCCACTTTGCAGCCAAATTGACGTTTTCGCATCTTACAACTTCAACACTCTCGACTTTCGTTCCGTTTTCAAACCAACCGTCAAAAGTATAGCACCCTCTGCTCGGAGCGGACAAAACGATATTTTGGTCTTCTATTGTATATTTTATCGGGTTGGATATGCTGTTCACACCACCTTGCAAATCGTAAAAAATTGTGTATTCTACAAGGCTGAATTTTGCATATAGGTTTATATTGCCGTAACTTCCGCTCGGAATATTGTTTAGACTTTTGTCGTCAAATGCGGCGTTGTCATACCAACCACAAAACGCATAACCCTTCTTCGTCAAGATCGGCAAAGCTATATCCGCGCTTTCAACTGTGTATTCGGTGACAAGCACGTCATTGCACTCTCCGCCGTTAAGATTGTAGGTGATCGTATATTTGTCGGCAATCCATTCAGCAACGAGTTTTATATCGCACAGTCTTAAAGCGTCTATCGTCTCCACAAGTTTTCCGTCTTCAAACCAGCCGCCGAAAGTGTAATGAACTCTCGTCGGAGCGGATAAAGTTACTGTTTCGTCTTCAACGGTATACACGCTCGGATTGCCTATATCGTTCACACCGCCCTGCAAATCATATTCTATGCGATATTCGTTTGCGCTGAACTTGGCGTAAAGTTTTATATCCCCGAACGAGCCTTTCTTGACAATCGACACGGTATCTCCCGAAAATTCGGAATTTTCGAACCAGGCAACGAACGTATAACCGAGACGATACGCTTTCGGCAAAACGATATCTTCGCTTTCGACAGTATAGAATATCCTTTCGACGTCTGCATTGACAAACTCGATTTTGCATTTCGTTGCCGTCCATTTCGCATACAATTCAATATTTCCGCCGTTTTCGGTCTTGATTTTATCAACCTTGTTTTTGAAATCGGCATCGGAATACCAGCCGTTGAAATCGTAATAAGTTTTCACTGGATGTGCAAGAATTATATCGTCGTCTTCGACTGTATAGGTGCTTGGATTAGCAACGTTTTGCATTCCGCCGAAAAGGAAATACGAAATCGTATATTCGCTTGCACTCCATTTTGCGTAAAGCGTAACGTCGCCGAAAACGCCGCTTGCTATGCAGTCTATTCTCTCGTTTGCAGAATCGAACCAACCGAGAAATTCGTAATGCGCACGCACGGGCGCATTCAAAATTAAGTCGGTATCCGAGCGAACGTACGAATATGGATTGTCCGCATTTTCGCCGCCGTTCAAAACGTAGTTTATGCTATATACCGTCGGTGACCATTTTGCATAAATATTCAAATCGCCGTGCGTTCCTTTCGATATTTCCGTGATAGACGTTGTGAAATTTTCATCGGTAAACCAGCCAATAAAATCGAAAAATGCTTTTGCGGGATTTAATAGAGTCAACGTTTCGCTCTCCACCGTAAACTTATACGTCTCACCGTCGTTTACGTTGTCAAGCGAATTGTTTCCGCCGTCAATGTAAAAATGCGCAGTGTAAACAATCGGAGTCCACTTCGCATATACGGTTATATCTCCGAATCTTCCTTTTCCTATTTCGGCGATCTTATTTGTGAAAGTTCTGTCGGAATACCAACCGTCAAATATGTAAAAATCTCTCGTTGCGTTTGAAAGTGCTGCCCCGCGTTCTATCGTAAACGTTGTGTCGTCTCCGCTCACGCTTCCGCCGAACGTCTCGTAAATCACGCGATAAACAATCGGCGTATAAACCGCCGTCACCGTCATATCGCTCGTGACGTTTTCAAAACTTTGAACATTCCAACTTGCCGCATATCCGTCTTTTGCACTCGGCTCGGGAATATCCGTCAACGTTTTTCCGTGTCCGACGGTTTTCACGACGCTGCCGTTATAGTCAACAAACGTGACGGCATACGTCTTCTCCGAAACGGTGAGAATGGCTTTCATATCGTCAATCGGCTCGTAGTTGTTGCCCACGTCGAAATGCGCCGTCACTTCGTACTCTCCGACGTCGGTTTGTTCGTTGCCGTCATAACTTACGTCAACACCGCTCGGCAATTCGGTCTCGATATACACGCCGTGCGGCTCACCGTCCCACGTCACGATTTTATCGGAAAATACGATTTCGCCCAATTTTGCCTTGTTTATCGTGAGTGTTGCGCTCAATATCTTATCGTTATAACCGTCCGCTTTCACGGTCGCAGTGACGACATATATGCCTGCATCCGTATATTCGGTTGCAACGTCGTATTCCACCGTGGCAAAATTCGGCAAATTTTTCACTTCGAGAGAATGAGAAAGTCCGTCGTACGTAGTCTCGTACGATTCAAAACTCAAATCGGCAAAATCAAGCAATTTCTGCCATTTTGCGTACAAATAAATGTTGTCTGACAAATTGACTTTTTCAAAATCGACGCTTGCAGGATTTTCACAATCTTTATCGGCACACCAACACAAAAATTTGTAGCCGTCAAACGTCGGCATCGGCACTTCATCCCCGCGATGCCACACAACGTTGTCTTCTCCGTTGTTTAAAACGAAAGTTATCGTAAAATCGGACGGCTGAAAAAGATTTTTGACGTCATCGGCGTCACACGCAACCAAAACAACGCAAATACATAAAACGATAATTGCAACAATACACAGGCTGCACTGCTTCGCCCCAATTTTTCTCATAAAAATTTCCCTTTCCCTAAGTTTCCATATCCAGAATATCAAGCGAAAAATCGCAATCAAAAGCGAAAAAAATAGCTGTCAACGTGGATATTTATACAATTTGAAATAAATTTTAATACTCGAAATGTCTAATCGCAAGGTTTTTCGACAATATTTTTCAAAATTTTTATAAATTTTTCATATTTTTCACTTTATGAAACACTTCGTCTAATATTTATACGTCACCTTTTGTACAAACATTAAAATTTAGGACTTGAAATAGCTTGCATTATTTCTTAAAACTTGCTCCGTTTATAAAAAAACACGGACTGTTCTGTACGTGTTTTTAGTCTGTGTGAAATAACCTATTTTAATACAATTTGCGTACACCACTTAAAAAGTGCGTACAGTTTGCTAAAAATGCGTGTGGTCCTAGGCACTACGCTGTCCACGATCCGGTCTCACGAGTGGATAATAGTCAATGACCATAAGCATTCTAGACTGCTTAAATAAATAGAAGGTTAAAAAAAGCCACCTTTTTAAGTTGTGATTTCCTTGCCATTTTGCAATAAATGCTCATCTTTGTTATATTGCATACCACCACAATTTAAAATAACTAAGCCTGATTAACATTCATTTTTAAGTAGACTCGCTTAATCGCTTCGAGTCCTGCTTTTTCGCCGTTCTCTACCGCTTTGCCGTACATTTCAATTGCTTTCTTATAGTCTTTTCTCACACCAAATCCGTTCTCATAACATATACCGAGATTGTGATACGCAACACCCGAACTGTACTTTTCAGCAGCAGCCCTAAAACACTTAACCGCTTCTTTTTTGTCTTCTTTCACGCCGTTGCCTTGAAGATAGCAAAGTCCGATATTGATAATCGCCTCGTTCTCGCCGAAATTATATGCGTCGGTAAATAATTCAAAGGCTTTTTTATAAGCCGCTTCGGTTTTGACGGTGTAGTAGTAATAAAGTCCAACTTGCAGACACGCCATAGGATTTTCGCCTTTAACGCTCTTTTTCAGCCAATGAAGTGCCGTTTCCCTGTCGGCGGTCACACCGTAATACCCGCAAGCATACGCCATACCGAGATTATATTGTGCGGCGGCATTGCCGAGCTTTGCGGCTCGCTTGAAAAGTTTCAGGGCGGTTTTCTCGTCCTTTTCAAGTCCCAGTTCGTCGCCGAGATACGCTTCCGCCATTCTCTCGATTGCGTCCGGAAAGTCCATTTCCATTGCCATCTGATAATAGAACAGCGCATTTTTGTAATCGGCTTTTTTGGTTTCGTAAATCGTTGCCATACACCAATAAACGCCGACATAATCCAAATCGCACTGCGCAAAACAATCGAGCGCGTCGTCATACTTGCCTTTGTTATAATAGTAATACCCTAAATCGAGAAGAGCGTCGTCTTGTCCGAGTGCCGCCGCTTTTTTAAGATAATAAATATATGCCTTTTTGTCGGGTTCTACCTTATACATACCCGTTTCGCGAACTCTTGCGTACATATAAAGGCTTTCGGGATCGTTGTGGTGAACGCCGTCCAAAAGATATTTCAAACCTTTTTCATAGTCGTGCGGAACAAACCTGTCATTGAGATAGACGTAAGCCAAATCGAAATTAAGCGAGTATTCGCCGAGGCTCAATCCTTTTTCGTACCACTCTATGGCTTTGGAAACGTCTTTCAGTTCTTCATTGTTTAAGTAGATAAAGCCTATCTTTTTTGCAACCTCTAT
>ULUT01020971.1_pt1 | contig 17648 bp, 15 predicted proteins | sample 1958691 | NCBI WGS metagenome assembly ULUT01 (sample SAMEA4835766, study PRJEB28245) | human gut metagenome | biome: gut microbiome; material: fecal sample | place: Denmark | collected 2008 | reverse complement strand
TAATATTAATGTTATTGGAACAAATACGCACACAAAAACCAACGAACTAAATACCATTTTCAAATCTTCTTTCACACTATATTTATACTTCTATGGAACAATTTATTTTAATTCTTCCGCCATTTTTATTGCCAGTTCCACTGTCACATCTGAGTTATAATGCTGATGCTCTCCCCATCTTCCAAGACCATATACTCTCTGTTTTGCACTCCAATCCAACAGTTTTTTCATAATTTCCGGTTTATTCACTGTATTAAGCGGATAAGCATATTGATTCAATTATTACTGTGTAATTTTAATCTCTTTAAAACCAACCGATAATACCCTATTGTCATTATTTATTTCATCTAACATATGTGGCGTCACCGCTCCCGGAAACACCATTCTTATCACCATAATATCATCAATCAATTCTTTGGGGATAACTATTGATTGTTTTTTTCCTATCATATCGTTCGTACACATCAATTCTGAAACCCAATGTCCATTAACGTAGAATCGCATTTTCTGTTCATTGCCATATAAGTTCGAAAGTACAAACTCAAAATTTGCATCATCTGACTTTATGTTTGAAATATTGAAACAAAGTGTTAACTCATTACTTACAGTAGCATTGCCATTTTCCTTGTAAATACGATAATTAAGATTATCGGCATACGGATTTCCATCCTCAAATGTAATTGTATCTTCTAGTTCGTAATTTATTTTATTATTTATATATGGATCCCATGTATCCAGCTGCATACCATCATTACTAACCCTTATTCTATGCCAATTACTTTCTTTCCAACACATATCGTTTTCTAAACTTGACCCATCAATTATCTCATGCCAAACCGTATGAAGTCTTTCCACGTCACTATCCGGCATAATATCATATACGGATGGTCCATATTTAAAGTAATCCACCCCTGCTTCCATCATTATTGTAGCCACAACATTTCTAAAACAAATAGGTGATGTATTATATTCCAACAAATGTTCCTCGTTTGCTCTTTTAATAAAAATAGCCGGATTTACCATTAAATTTCCAATTTCATGCCTTCCATGATCACCTGTAATTATAATTGTAGTATCATCATATAACCCATTTTCCTTCAGTTTATCCATGTAAAGTTTAACTATCTTCATTACACCCTTAATTTGTTCCTGTTCAGATGTTTCCCCACCAGATTCTTCCATGTTTTCATTAATAATATATGGACCATGTGCTCCTTCTAAATGATATAGTCTGAATGTCTTGTTATATTTAATGCCTAATTCGCTATCTGTCAATTCATTGTAAAATCTTATATCATCTAAATCATAATAACTTTCTCCAGATTCATTTTCTTTAGAATAATTACCTATATTATCCGTTATTTCGTTAGATGATATATAAAAATTTTCTTTTATCTGCTGTGGACAGACTAAAAAATTAACCAAGCTATAAAGCTTCGTAATAAACATCTTGTGATTCGAAACTACCGCGGTACCAGTTCTTTCATATCCCTCTATATATCCTTCCGGCATTCCTTTAGTTGCACTATTCGTAAATAACCGAATATCATATCCTGCATCTTTCAGTTCATCATATACAGTCGTTTGCTTCCAAATTTCGTTACAATAATCTGCATAAGGTTGCATAGGGTCATATTCAATCCCTGTTAGCAACACCGGCATAGCTTCCGCTGTAGGCGCCCCCCCAGAAACTGTATTTGTAAAAAAAGTAAAATTTTCAAACTCCTTCTTTTCTTCAGGCTGCTCTTCAAAATATTCTTCCATTGCTTCAACCTGTAATGAATCAAGAACAAATACCACTATATTTTTATCCGCTCCTACAGAAAACTGGTCTTTTTTTGAAAAAGCAAAACTTCCATAATTGTCTTCTCCCATTTCTGCCATAATAACCATTACTATAAGTGTAACAAATTGTACAATACTCAGAAATGAAGCAATATAATTCATTGCAATATTCATTTTATCCTTAAAAGCAATGAGACACACACTTATTACAACAAACACTAATACCCATATACCTGCACTCAAATATCCCCAGACAGAAAACCTGTCCCAGTCGATTGCTGCACCATCCAACGAGCGAAACGGAGGATTCAAAAAATTCATCTGCAGGTACATTCCTAACGTTATAGCAAATAAAAATGCATAATATATCTTTAATCCTTTGGCTGGCATTATCCAACCTACCCAAAAAAGGAAACCAATTAACACAACACTCACAATAATAAGAGACGGAAGTAAATAAATATAATGCATTCTAAATTCATCTATATTATTAAGGAACAACACACTAGGTGCAAATATTACATATGTCATCCAAAAAAAAAGCAACACGAAAATCAAATAATTAAGTCTTTCTTTTGTTCGCCTAAGCAATTTTTTCACCAGTAATACCTCTCATAAAAAAATATTCACTAACCAAATATACTTACATATAATTAACTATACTTCCCATCTTGATAGCTTTACCGGATGTATGTAGAGACAGTTTTCTTCCCATCCTCCAATAAGGTTATTGTAGTTTCTTTCATACTTTTTCTCTATACCATCTCTATCCTCATTACTCCACAATACTCTCGCCTTCGTCTCTAACTCTTTTTCCTCAACCAAATCTTCAAATAAAAGATTCATTGCTGTAGGAATTGCCATTTCTACAAATAAATTCATGGCTGCAAAAACACCTAACATATGAGAAAACTCATATATTTTCTTTCCTGGCACAATAAATATATCACTATATCCTCCCCACACCGGATATGGACAGTACTGTTTTCCCAACATTAATATTTTAAAAAATAATACAAATAATCGAGGATATTTCTTTATGTTCTTTCGCGCTTTCCATACCATCCCAAGGTCGACACAAAACTCATCTCTTCCTACACCTTTTTTCTGTGCAATATCAAATGCCTGCTCCGCGGACATTATTTCATCTTTCCAAATTGTTCCATTATACCACTCAAACTTTGGTAGAGGGTCCATGAATGATCTTCTCAAAGCCCAATCCTTCATCTCTCTTATTGGCTTTGTAAAAGTAATGAATGAACGATTGTCTTTCAAGCTAAACCATTTCTTATAATTTGTTTCATCAATACTAGGGTTTAAAACAATATCATCGGCAACGAAGAAATAATATTCATATTTTTCACTGATTTGCTTCATTGCCTGTGCAACATACCCTTCAAATCGAAATGAACATTCATAAACCGGAATAACATTTTCTTTTGTTCCATTATAAAATGGAACAATATGATATATGTTATTGAAACGATTCTTATATATTTTTTCCAGCTTTTCAATATTTGCATCATATCTATGATTATATATAATTAGTAAACAAACATTCGATATCATTTTTCTATTTTCCTATACCTTTTATTCTCTGCTTAAACTTAACAAGTCTTTCAGTCAGTTCAATTCCCAAAAAAGCCATGATTGCCATGTTTTTTATTTTGTTTCCATACATCATTCTAATGAATTTCCATTGCATACACTTAAAATATGTTTTAACAACTTTGGTCCTCAATACATGTTCTTGCTTACAAAATTCTCTGCGATTACTGCTATTTACCACTTCCATAAACATTTTAAAAAATGAATCCATTTCATAATAATATGCATATGGCACTAACTGTGGGTGCTTCTTTTGACAAAATATTCTTGTATCAGTTGCTATCCTTACTCCTTCATACTTCCAATTACTAAATTCTGAAACAGTAATGCTTCCAGCACGCTTAATGTAATGATATATCGGTTTATTCAATAAAATTACTTGCTGACATCTATCTAAAATTTTAGGCAAAATCTCCATATCTTCATTAATAATGCCATTTTTATATCTAAGGTTTTCAAACAAACTTTTTCGAAACAACTTATTACAACTAGATTGTCCTATTGTTCTAACTGCTCCTAATAAATTAATAAAAGCTTCTTCTCTATTTAATATTATCTTCTCTTTGCTCATAATAGCATTAATTTTTCCATCAACATCTTCTGCAATGATTCCAGCTGAAACCAAGGACACATTCGGACTCTGCATTTCCAATACCATTACTTCATAAGCATCTAATTCCAAATAATCATCACCGTCTACGAAGGACAAAAAGTCTCCCTGCGCGACATCTATTCCGGCATTTCTGGCATCTGAAAGACCACCATTTTCCTTGTGTACCACTCTTATTCTATTGTCGGTCTGTGCAAGTCTGTCACACACCCTCCCTGTATCGTCTGTTGACCCATCGTCCACCAATATAATATCTAAATTATGATAAGTTTGGTTTACTACAGAATTAATACAACGTTCCAAATAGGGTGCAACATTATAACAGGGAACAATCACTGAAATTGTATTCATAAACAAGCTCTCCATATTCAGTAACTTATTTCTATAATTCTTTCATTTTTGTATTACTTCACATTTTTCAACTATAATTGTATTAAAAACACACCTATTTTCTGACATATTTGTAATGCTTCATCCTACAACACCAATAGAAAAGATTGCCTGTAGTCTTATTGTTCCGATTACTACATCATTTTCTATCACCGGCATACTTGATTCTCAACTTCCTGTAAAAATTAACTCTCGATGAGGATTTTACTTCTCATCGTCACCCACATTCTTGCCTTCCAAGAAGGCGATGATTTCTTCTGTACTACGTTTGCTGTTCTGGGTCACTTTTAGGAGTTCCTTGTTTTGAAACTCCTTTTTCTTTTGAATTAACGCATCCAGTTCTGCAACTGCAGCTTCGTATTTATCCTTCAATGCAAAGGTTATCTCCTTTTGTCTCTCGATTTTCTCATCGATGGAAATGCTTCTTCTTGCCATAGCTATTTTCTCTCTCGTATCATCCGAAGTTCTTCATTGATTCCAATCGCCTGTTCCTGTACATTTCTTCCGGTCAGATTAAATGCTTTTAGGATTTCCTTCTGGGTGCTCCAACTCCAATTCCTCCTTCAAGTAACTCAAATAATCTTTCTTCATTATTTACCACTAAAAAATCACTATGATTTTTTAATAACTTTGCTAAAAATTCTTTTGTTTTATTTATCTCAAATAACCTGTAATCATCTGCAAACATAGGCCAAATACATATTACTTTTGTTTTTGTACTAAACAGATACTTTGAATTAATACAAGCTCCAGAAAGAGAAGTAATACAAACTTTATCTGCCAAGTCCTGTGCAAATTCAATAACTTCCCAAGGAATAGACAAATCAAACGTATGTATTCTTTCATTTTCTATTTTAAATGGATTACGCGGATGTTCCTTGTAAAAAAAAATTATCATATCCAACATATTCTGCAATTTTTCCAATAAGTTTTACATATTTTTCATTACTCCACGGACCACCATCTAAGCATTCTCCCATAAATATGTACTTTTCTTTTATAGGTATCTCGAAATTATAATATGAATAACAACTTAATATACTTTTTTTAGTTTGTCAGATGGAGTTTCTAGAAACAAATGCTTTGTTCTTCTATGCATTTTCCCCACAATCATATCAGGATTTGCAAACCATGCATCTCCTTTCGCAATATACGATGGATGATATCCCCTAAAAACAATTTGTGTATATAATAAGTATAAATTATCTATAACACGATTCATCGGGAATCTTTCCATTATGAATTTATCCCCCCATATATAACTGCCAAACCCCTCTTCATACCAATGCACTTTAAATTTATGAAAACCAATTTTCAAACTTTTATATATCAGGCTAAATGCTCCACCCATATTATAAAAAAATATCTCATCATAATCAGAAAAATCCCGTCCATACATACTTCGAAGCAATTTTCTCCAGTTATAAGTATACTCCCTATTATATTCGTTCATTTTTTTAACATCAGTCCAGTACACTTCATCAAATATCTTTTTTAATTCTGGCATTCTATTATTATACATTTCTTCAAGTCCCGCTGTCGCACCTAAAAATAATGTTGCAAAATCATTGGCGTACTGTTGTAAACGTATAATACTGGCTATCATAAATTGACAATGTGTATTACAAAAAAAACTATTTTTTTCATCGCATTTTTTCTCCAAATACTTCTTCTGCCATTCTACGAACTGCTTTTCCACCAACAATTTCATAAATCTCATCACACTGCTTAATAGTAGTAAGTCGATGTGCCACAATAATCAGTGTTTTTATTCCCTGCAATGCTTCTATTGATTCCATAACCGCCTTTTCGGTTTCATTATCAAGTGCTGCTGTTGCTTCATCCATAACCAAAATATCCGGATCACTATACAGCGCACGCGCAATTGCAATTCGTTGCTTTTGTCCACCAGAAAACTTTACTCCCCATTCTCCCACGCGCGTATCAAGTCCATCTTTCAATGACTCAACAAATGGTTTTATCTGTGCCATCTCCAATGCTTTCCACACTTTATCATCATCTATTTTTGATTCTTCTATTCCGAAAGCTACGTTTCTTCGAACAGATGCATCGCATAAATAAATCGACTGGGGAACATATCCTGTTATCTGATGCCAGTTTTCTCCGATGTCTTCAACATCAATTCCATCCATATATATTTTCCCGCTTTGAGGCTTATATAAACCCAAAACTAAATCTGCTAGAGTTGTTTTTCCTGCTCCGGTTGTTCCAATCAGCCCAATAGAAGTTCCTTTTTTTATTTTCATGTTTAGTTTATCCAACACCTTAACCGAATTTCCTTCATAGGAAAAAGATAAATCCTCTATTTGAACTTCTTTTTGGAAACGCACATCTAACTGCAAGTCACTATTCTTTTTTGTTTTCTCTTTTTTCAACTGTTCTACATAATATATTGTATCAAAAGCTGCCCCCAACCCGGGAGCATTGTAAATAATCGTATTAGCGCTTCCCATGATTACTCCAAGATAAGGAAGTAATCTGAATGCAGCAATTGCAATAGTTGCCATTTTCATAATAAGGTCTTCCGCATTTCCGTTTCCCATCGCCTGAAATGCCACAGCAAATACAACACCGGAAACGCATAACGCTTCTAATATATGTGTAGGTGCAACCGCTCCAACAGACGCATTAGCGCATGCATTGTCATACTTAGCCATACAGCGTCTATATTCTTCCGTAAAATAATTTTGGCGATTGCAGGCAAAAACTTCCTTGCTGCCTTGAATTGCCTCAAGTGACGCCTGTCTTGCCAGACTGGAATAATATCTCTGCTGTTCTCCATATTTTTCCATTCTATTTTTGAAAATCAATTCTGAAATTCCAAAACTTCCTGCCGCGAGAAGCAAAAGTATCAACGCTATGTATGGTGTTTGAACGACAATAAAGACAAAAATGCACAATACCGTTATCAATCGCACCATCAACAAAAACATATTAGAAACAATAATTTGTACGCTGTCAGGATCACTACTTATTCCCCGCAAAATAAGCGAAGAATTACTATTTGCAAAATATCCATATCCTTGCTCAATATAGGCTTCAAACACCTTTAGTGAAAGTTCTCTTCTGATTTTGCTTGATAATTTTGCACTGACCCACACATAAAAAATAGAAAATGCATTTTTGGCTATATAAATCACGGCAATACCACAGCAAATAAGTAGAATAATCTGTGTATTTGTAGTTGCGTGGAAAAAATCAAATACTGTAACTGCCAAAGCATTTTCCTTCAATTGATCAATATTCATAATTACCATCAGCAATGGCATTACAATAGATACTCCTAATATTTCAAAAAATGCAGAAATCAAAGACATGACAAATACTATAACACAATATATCTTTTGCTCTCTAGATAAAATAAAACGTAATTTATGAATCGCATCAAATACTTTTTTTACTTCGTTAATCATCAAATCTATCCTCTCACCATCACCTTTACGAGGTTATCTTTTCTATACCCGCTTATCATATACAGAATCTGTAAGGAACACTATTCTCAGCTGCTTACGAATATCAGCTACATATCTACTGTTCTTTATATTTTCTTCCATTCCCTTAGTATGCTGGCTCGCCATATAAGAAGTGACATAATTATCTTGCTTCTCACCATATCCGTCGAAACCGGCTACATACACTGCTTTGAGTCCGAGTTTAATGAGCAGCTTCATCAGCATAATTACGCTGTTATCCGTGTTTCCCTTTTCATCAAAACTAAGCTCTGAGTAATTCAGGACTTTCTCTTCTTCACAAATATCCAGCAAATTGGAGGTTACAAGCAAAGTCCCTTTCCTTGCTTTTTCCTCCAAACCTTCATAACGCATAGCATTAGAGCAAAAAATATAATCCGGTTCATAATCCTCTGCCGCAAAGTTAGCTGCAATAATTACCGGAGTCTCCTTCTTCACAAACTCTTCAATCTTTGCTTTCTGCTGCAAAATGCTGTATCCCGGAGCCAGAATCAAAACCGTTTCATCCTTCAATGCATATTTCAGTTTTTCTATCAGCTCCGAATCATCTACCTCATGATTCTGGAAACGCTGATACAACTCCTCCGCATATGTTTCATCGTATGCTGTCTTTTTTGAATCTTCTATACTTGCTAAAATCTGGTTAATCTGCTTTGCCCGCAGACGTCCCTTATTTAAAAGGAATTCTGCATAATTTCGATGAAGATTGAATTTAGCGGACAAGGCATAGGCTGTACTGTACCCCCAGGGTTCAAGCTGCTTCAGCTGCACAATATGGTCATCAATTCCGTCAAGTACCGGATTTACATCATAGATACTCCCCTGTGTCTTGTTCATATAGTCCATAATCAGTTCCATGCAAAGGTTTCCCGGAGTCCTTCCCATTCCTAACATGGAGGCATCTATAACGCTCTTCCTTTCACTGGCCTTCATGGAAATAAATTCCTGTGCCAGTGAATAAGATAAAGCAAGATTTTCATGCAAATGAAGCCCTATGACAATGGATTTGTCCAAATTATGCTCTACCAGAGAATAAATTCGAAGCAAATCCGCTTTCATCATGGAGCCAAAAGTATCTACAATAGAAAACGCATATGGTTGAATTTGATTGACCTTCTTTAAAAGTTCCAGAATCATCTCATCGGAATATCCCATGATATTAATGGGATTGCAAAAAACTTTATAGCCTTTCTCTTTTGCCTTTTGAACAAATGTAAGCCCTTCGTCAATATCATAATCATGGAATGTTACTCTGATGATATCAATGGTTTTCCCATCATAGGGTTCTAACTTGTTAATATCATACTTATTATGAAGTGCCATTGCTGTAAAAACTGTATTGCCACGCTTTGTGGGCAGTACATTGGCTATTTCACTGCAATTATTGAAAACTGTCTTCTCTATATCATACTCACAATTGCGTAAGAATCCAACCTCCACATAATCTACCTGTGAATCCACTAGTTTACGAATAATGCTTTTAGTGGTCTGATATCCAAAGTTCCAGTCATTAATATATCCGCCATCTCGCAGGGTACAGTCTAACAGCTTAATATTTGTCATAATCGAATATTACCTCATAAAGTCTATTTTGTGGGATTGGGATCCTTCATTGCCCACAGTGCCTTGGCCATTTCATAATCATAAACATCATCAATATCCGCTGCTTCCCGTTTATTGATCACAAGCTGATAATATTTAGGTCCGTAATTATAATGCCACTCTCTGACCTTGGCAGTGGGTGCCAAATCGATACCGTTGGTAAAATGATACATCATGGGAAGCTGTTCGGAATTTTTATGTTCCAGACCCATTTTGAAATTCATAGGCCCGTTATCATCCATCAGATAGGTCTGATAAGGAGATACTGTAATTAATGAATCATATCCTTCTTTCAGCTTTTCAAAATAAGTATTGATTGCTTTCTCATAAAGATATGGCTCTACACAGGGTGATGTTGCACATGCATACAGTAAATGTTCTCCCTCTATGGTATCACAAAGATACTCAAGGAACATGCCAAAGGGAACGGACTCATCTGCAAACTGCTGGGGACGCTTGATTGCTTTGATTCCGCATTTTTCGGCAATTGCAAGCATTTCATCAGAATCAGAAGAACAAATAATTTCATGAAGTCCCTTCACCTGCTTAAGCTGATTGATTTTATGTTCTAAAAGGTTAGATTCTGCAAAAGGCAGAATGTTTTTGTTAGGCAATCTGGTACTGTTTCCTTTTACCGGTATTACTGCTGTGATTGTATTATTCATTCTAATATCCTCCTGTTTATATGTTTATAAATAATGTAACTGTTCTGCAATTCGATTTACAATTTTATTAATTTCCTCATCACTGGTCTTTTCAATCGCAAACTGTTTCTGATCTTCCATGCGCTGCCTTCTGATTTCTCTCTGTTTCTTTATCCATCTGCCCTGACAATTCTCATCCTGCAGCATTTTTTGATAACGGTCATATAAGAAATCACATCTTTGGAATGCCCTTTGAATTCTATAGGTCAAAGTCTTTTTGCTGCGGTATGACTTTAGTTGCTTCTTTGTCAAATTGTATTCCGGATTTTTCCAAACCTCTTCCGCCATATCTGCAAATTTAATAAAACTGGGAACCTTTTCATCAACCAGATAAATATCGTTAATCTTTTCTCTCGATATAGGGAATCTTCCCCTTCCCTCTCCGGTTGATTTTAGAAACTCTTCGTATGTGGTAATCTTATCCCCACCACTGATTAACTCTAGTTCAAATCCTTCTGTTACCTCATAGGGAAACAGAAGATAACACATTTTGTTGGCAAAAAAAGCTTCCACTATCACAGAACTGTTTCCTGTATAGATTATATCACAGGTCAGTATCCATTGCTTAATAGATTTATCCGAAATCACCCTGAAGTTTTGGCGCCGTTTTGCTACTTCTTTCATGTGCTCACCAATATGCCCCGGATGTGGACGGTAAATTACAAATAGTTCTTCATGCTCTCTGCAAAGCTCATCCATCCACTCCAATACCTTCGTTTCGGATTTCATCATAAACGCGTAATAATCCCGCCAGTCCTCACCAAATCTGTCACACATATCAGCAATATAGCTTTCCGGCAGATTATCTGCATAAAAAGGAGATGCGAAAAGCAGAACCTTTTTATCCATAGGTATTTGATATTCTTGAAACAATTCCTCTTTGCTCAAATAATAACCCTTAAGAGAATCTCGAAGGAAATCCATTCCCACATGTCCTACCACCTTGATATTGGACGGTTTCATATGTGCTGTTTCCAATAGCCTTCTGCGATTGGCCTCTCCCCACGAAACACGCACTACTTCTTTTCCTATTCCGGAATAATTTTTGAATACTCCTGCTGCCTTTTCATCCTTAGGATAAACTATGTTCTCCCACTGCATATCAATGACCTTATCAAAAACCACATAATCCTTGGTATGCCACTCCAGTGTACTATTGCGATAACAGGCCATCAGTACAACCACTTTAGCATAATAAACCGGTTTCACGGCATTTAATGCCTCTTCATCCTCTATATGAATAATCTTAACCGTATATCCTCTTTTTTCCAATTCACATTTCAGCAGGCACAGATTTTCAAGTTCCCTAACCTTGTGCTCATAAATCATTAAAAAATCAACTTGTTTTAATTTTTCTTTATTCATACTGCAGATCCTTCTGTTAAAAAAATAAATGAGCAGCACTTAACACTGTAAGTGCCAGATTTTTGTCGGTAATGTCTCCCTTAAGAAATAACCTTGACAAATCTTTCCTTAGTTCACTACTAAGTAACGTGTTTCCAATCCTATTTTCATATAAGCTCTGAATGTACTTCTGAATTTTCTCGTTATTTTGGAACCAATAATCCTCGGGATTCATATTATCTCTGTTTGGAATTCTTCTCATCTTGCAATACCATATATGGGCAAGTCTCTGTGTTGTTCTAACCTTTCTGAAAAACAGATGACTCATTTTCGGCTTTACTCCACCCCATTTTTCCCATCCATATTCTGCTGCTTTGGGATATTTTTCCGCAATCCACTGCAAATAAATAGAATGTCCTGCACGATATTCAAAAGGAATCGAAAGAACTGTATCAAGGAAATCCACATCCGTAAAAGGAGATGCCGTTTCGATATAATTCTGCCGAATCATGTAAGAAACCTGCATTCCCAAAATTCCTCTTGTATTTAAGGTAAACAACTCCTGGGTGTCAAACTTATGAAGTAATTCCTCATCAAATTCATAGCTTAAGCTTTGAGAATATTGATTATATCCATACTGAGGTGTTTGATAAGCCATTGTCTTGTCATGATAATAGGACGAAATAATCACATCTCCAAGCATCCCCGTATGTTCAATACCGAAATCATCCAGATTCAGAGATTTCAGCAATCTATTCCCGCCTGTCATTGCCATATAGCCGGATGCACCGTTACTTTTTATAACCATTTCATCCACATCATACATCCACAAAGCATCATCCAATGCCTTAAACAAATACTCATGTCCAAGATCTCTTGCTATCTCTCCCGAAACAGTCGCATCTGTATATTGAAGCTGACTGTAAGTAACATTCAACTGATCCGTAAATCCCAAGTCATCTGCAACAACCGCCACCATTCTGCTGTCTAATCCACCGCTTAAATCAACCAGATGACGATATCCATATTCAAAATCCTTACGGAATTCTCTTTCCACTGCCTTTCGGAAAGCACGGTCTATTCTCTCAACTGCCTCTTTTCTTGTCATTTCTGTCTCAGAATAATGCAGACGATAGTAAGTATCCATACTTACTTCATTATTACTTACTTTAAGATAATTCCCGTTTAACAGGCGATGTATCTCTTTTACATATGTTGAATCATCCAGCATGAATCCATATGTCATGATATACTTTGCCGCCGTCTCGTTGAAATGATAACAGATATTATTTGCCTTTAATACTTTAACCATCATCAAAAGACTGCTTGATACCATCCAGCTGTCATCCTTAGCATAATAAAAAAGCACCTTATTTGCTGTATGGTCAGCATATATTATCAGTTCTTTTGTTAATTTGTTATAATGATAACCGCAGAAACCGCCTCTTAATCCCTGAAGGCATTCTTTCGTCTTCGTTCCCATTCTTTGAGCAAATATGTCCTGCCACTTATCTTCTTTTTCATTTATAAACTCTTCTTTGTTAAACAAATATCCATCTAAAAAGCATACCTGTTTTTCGTCAGCCACCGAAACTCTGTCATCAGGAAACTTATTCAGCAAATGATTATATTGTACAAAATCGCCGAAATCTTCTGTTTCTCCCAAACATCCGATATTTAGATTTCTTGCGGCTAACCAACCATACAATTCCATTTGTTTTCTCTCCAAATTAACTAAAATTCCTTTGTAATTCTAAAATAGGGCATCGGTATGCCCCCAAACTCCCGAAACGCATGATTCACATTTTTAATCACGCTTCCCTCAAAATCAAATTTCAGTCCCAGCTTATGTGCTTCTTCTATTGCCCCATCAATGAGCAAATCATTCCCTTGGAATGATTTAAGATTGGGATTTGTCCCATTCAGTAAATAATATACCGACATCTCATCCCATACAATCATGGCAACACTTTGCACATTTCCCTGCTCATCAGCTGCATGCAGAAGTTTACATGCATTCCTTTCATGACAGGTATCATACAGCTTTTTAAAGAAATCATAAGTGTAGGGAATCTCTATTCCCTGTCTTTCAAAGCTCATTCTGTTTATTGCATAAAACCGCTCAAAATCAGTTTCTTCACCTATTTGCAATCCCTTTTCGGCCTTACGAATTGCATTTTTAAGCTTGGAGGAATACTGCCCTCTCACAAGCTCCATATTGCCGGTATCTTCTATTACATAGGTATATTTGGTAACTTCTTTATAATACCTCCAAAAAAAAGGAAGATAATTATTAAAATGATAATGATACTGCTGGTCGTATTTATTTAGATTTAAGCTTTCTATAAAATCACATAGTTCATTTACGATTTTTTCTTCGTAGCTTTGTCTGGCAATCAGTCCCTGTCCATCGGGATACTTGATCCATATACCGTTATTCTGTGTTAATGAAAGTCTTCCTATGCTGCGATATCCTTCTTTTTCCTGAAGGGAGTACACCATGGATGCCTTGATATCCATACCTTTTCCCACAAGATAGACATCCCAGTTATCCTCACCGCAGACTGCATCCATCCACCAGTCTTTGGAAAAAATCGGTATGGTTTTTTCTCTTAAACACAACTCACGATATCGTTCTTTGTTTGTCATTTCATCACCACACAAACACCTTACTGCAGGCTTTCCACAATTGCCTTACAGATGGTCTTCATATCCTCTTCCTCCAAATATCCATGCATGGGAAGGGAAAGACAGGTTTGGCAAATTGCTTCTGTATTCGGACAATCAATTTTCACAGGTTGTTTCTCTTCAAATGCCTTCTGCTGATGCATGGGTTTTTGATAATAAACTGCTGTTGGTATTCCTTTGTTTTTTAATTCGTTAAGCGTACGATTCCGTTGTTCTTCATCCTTAAGTAAAATCGTATACTGCGCCCAACTAGAATAAAATCCTTCTTTAACCTTAGGGACTGTCACATATTCTCCTAGTTCTCTACTGTAGAATTCGGCAGCCTGATTACAGTTCTCAAGTTCTTTCTCAAAGAATTCCATTTTTTGAAGGAGAACTGCTGCCTGCAGCGTATCCAGTCTTGAATTCATTCCGATTCTGATATTATCGTATTTATCTGTTCCTTTTCCATGAACCTTAAGTGACTTAAGAATTGCTGCTATGTTATCGTCATCCGTAAAGACTGCTCCACCGTCTCCATAGCACCCTAATGGCTTAGCAGGGAAAAATGACGTGGTAGAAATATCTCCGAAGCTACAGGTCTTCCTGTCTCCGATTCTTCCTCCAAAGCCTTGTGCACTATCTTCTAAAATCAATAAGTTATTTTCATCTGCAATTTTTCTGATTGCGCTGTAATCTGCAGGCTGTCCAAACAAATCAACAGCAACAATAACCTTGGGAATTAAATCTGTGGAACTCTTCACCCTTTCAATTGCTTCTTTCAGGCTCTGAACATCCATGTTAAAGGTTTCTTTTTCCACATCTACAAATACAGGGGTTGCTCCTACTGCAGAAACAACTTCTCCACTGGAAAAAAAAGTAAAATCCGGGACAAAAACTACATCTCCCTGTCCAATCCCCCATGCCATTAAGGCTAATTGCAAGGCATCTGTTCCGTTTGCACAGGTAACACAGTGCTTTACGCCTACATAAGCTGCCAGCTTCTCTTCCAATTCACCAACAGCCTTTCCACCGATAAAATCTGCCTGTGCAAGTACCCCGGCAAGGGCACCATCAATTGCTTCCTGATGGTTTCTATATTGTTTCTTTAAATCTCTGAATTCCATTTAAAGTTCCTTCTTCCTATTGTTCAAACCGCCCTTTAAATTGTATCGTTTCACATTTTTGCATAGGAAGTTTTACTACACTTCCGGTGGCAGCGGACTGATAAATGGCAAGTACCAGTTCCAGAGCACGTTTTCCTGCCCTTGCATCCACATAAGGTGCTCTGTCCTCCCTGATTGCTTCTATAACATCTGCATATAAAGGTGTATGTCCAAATCCATACACATTGGGAGGAGCCTCGTGATATTGTTTTTTCACCACTTCAGGGTCATCCAGCATGTCTGAGAAATTCCACTCTTCAATCACATTAACAGACTGTCCCCCTGCCTTTACGGTTCCCTTCTCTCCAAATAAGTATAATGTTTCTTCCAGATTCCTGGGATAAATATCTGTAGTTCCTTCTATGATTCCGTATGCTCCATTTGCGAACTTAACAAGCGCAATTCCTAAATCTTCCGCTTCAATATAATCATGATTCAGTCTGTCGGTCATTCCTACAACTTCTGTAATTTCATCTCCCATCATCCAACGGAGCAAATCAATGTTGTGAATACACTGATTCATCAGCGCACCGCCATCCTGCTCCCAGGTTCCGCGCCAGGGCGCTCTGTGATAGTATTCATAATCACGACACCATCTGATATGGGCAGTTCCGTAAAACATTCTTCCAAACCGCTTCTTTTCTACTGCGTCACGTATTTTCTGAATGGATTTATTAAAACGATTTTGGTGGCAGGCACATACCTTCACGTCCTTTGCTTTTGCACGTTCAATAATTCTGTCTGCATCCTCTAAGGATAATGCAATGGGTTTTTCAATAATCAGGTTGGCCCCTGCTTCGATACAGTCAAGCGCAATCTGAGCATGCTTTCCGCTCTCTGTGGCAATTGCCACAAGCTCCGGTTTCTCTTCTGTCAGCATTTCCTTATAATCAACATATTGTTTTACAGAGTCACCTAACTCAAACTTAAGCTTCTTGTCTTCCATATTTAACGGATTCACATCACATATCGCTACAATATCCAATTTATTCGCTTTCGCTGCTGCAATGTGATTGGGAGAAATTCTGCCGCAACCGATTAATGCATATTTCATAATCAATTTCCTCTTATTTGATATATTCTACAATAGGCTTCATAACTACTGCCATATCTGCATGCTCTTTTGCATATTGGTGAATGATCTTTGCATTTTCATTCTTATCTTTTCCTGAAAAGCTTCTGTAAAATTTCACTACCTCATTCATATCAACAGGGGTTTTATCATTAGGGAAGATCCTTGCATATTGAAATGCTTCGTTTAACACGTCAATAGGGGAACCCGAAATCATGGGGATTCCCTTCGCTAAACATTCTCTGCTCTTAATGGCCCCTATGGGAGCATCATACCCTACCTTATACATACCAAAGGCAATCAGTGCAATATCAGCCTCATTATACAAGTTATCTAATTCCTGTCCTGTCATAATCGGGAAAAAGCTAACATATTTTTCCAAACCATATTTGCTGACCAGCTTCTGATATTTTTTCTTTTCCGGTCCGTCTCCTACCAGATACAGGACTATTTCTTCTTTCTTTTCTCCTGTCTGCTGTTGGTAATATTTTTTCAATCCTTCAATTACACGCTCATATCCATGCTGACGCTGCATATACGCAACACCTATCATGGTAATCCGCTTAAGGTCATACGCTCCGGATATTGGACATATCTTGTCCACAATGACACCGTTTGTTGTAATAATAGTAGGAACGCCAAAAATTACCTTATCATCTGAATAGGTTACAAAACGACTGATATATTTTTTTAATTGGGGACGATAAAGCAATTCCTTGAAGTAAAACGGCCAGGCATCTATTTTAAAGAAATCATCTTTATCATAAGGATAGGTAAAAATTTCAATCACAATTCTGCAATCCGGATACCGTCTCTTTATTTTCTTAAAGAAATGAACGTATGCACGATCTGCTACTGCTCTTCGTACGTAGATAAAGTCAGGATCTACTATTTGCTCCAATACCTCATGATAGTTCCTGGTAATAGACGCTGTGGGGAACAATCCCAATACCCTCTGCAGTAAATTTCGTGGGACAGATTTCACTTCCAATTCCTGCATTTCAAAATATTTGCGAAATTCTTCCAACTGCATATCGACCTTTTTGCTGATGCCTACAGAAGAACGTCCTTCAAAATGAATGTAATAACCTTTTTTCATATTTACCTGATCCAATCCCCTGCTTCCCCTTTTGTTAGTTTATCACGCACACCTATTTCATGCAAATTATTTTTGTGGCAGGCACCTTGACCTTGACAGATACCATGGTT